>Ga0265300_10000154_pt1 | contig 71819 bp, 56 predicted proteins | sample AusTroGonzalo_MG_FD_193482 | JGI IMG/M metagenome (GOLD analysis project Ga0265300, IMG submission 193482) | Bovine rumen microbial communities from tropical cattle in Woodstock, Queensland, Australia - Gonzalo_03 | ecosystem: Host-associated > Mammals > Digestive system > Stomach > Rumen ... | reverse complement strand
GTATAGTATTAACAATTTAAAGTAAAGAAAGGAAAAGAATTATGGCAACAACACCAGTAGTAATGAAGGTACAGGATTACAAGGATCGTGAAGTACAGATGGTATCCTATGAGTTTGATCAGGAGACAGATCGTGAGGGACAGATGACAGGTATCCCCCGCTTCCAGATGCTCCGAGTACGTGTGAAGGCTCTCAATGACGGCACCCCCGAGCTGATGGCATGGATGTGTGACCGCTTCCTGAAGAAGGACGGAGAGATCCAGTTCCTTGAGACCAAGACCCTGAAGGTGATGAAGACCATCAAGTTCACAGGCGCCTACTGTGTAGATTTCGAGGAGAACTGGGCAGATAAGGAAGGCCACTACGAGGAGATCCTCATCTCTTGTCAGAACATCGAGGTCGGCTCAGTGAAGTTCGAGAACGCTTGGGCATAAGACATTAAAGATTAAACATTAAGTATTAACAATTTAAAGAATAGAAAGGAAACAAGATATGGCAGAGAATGTAACACCAGTTGTGCTGAAAGTTAAGGATTTCGCACCCCGTGAGGTATTGTTGGTAAACTACAAGTTTAACCAGGCAACAGACACAGAAGGTCAGGTAGCAGGTATCGTCCGTGGCGGACAGCTCACCATCCGCGTGAAGGCGCTGAACGACGGTAATCCCGAGTTACTGGCATGGATGATCGACCCGGCTGCTCCCCATGACCTGGAGATTGAGTTCCAGAACACGAAGGACGGTTCAGCTATGAAGACCCTGAAGGGTACCGCTTGCTACTGCACACACTACAAGGAGTATTGGGCAGACGGTGAGGAGCACTTCGAGGAGATCCTGCTCAGCTGTCAGAAGCTCGAGAACGGTCCAGTAGGTTACGAGAATCCTTGGAAGTAAAAATTGGATAGTAATATAGTCAGAACCGCAGTCCTTAAGCAAAGGGCTGCGGTTTCTTTTTTCAAACATTTGCCCAGAATCCATAACTAAAAGTCGCCTTAAGGAAGTCTGATTTGTCCCTCATTATGTTTGTTTTGTTATAAAATTGATATAATAAACATAAAATGCGAATTATACGACGTCGATTATTGCATAAAAATATCTAATTTTGCAGCCGAAAATAAAAGTAACGTATGGGTGATACCAAGATATTATTGGGTAACGACGGCGGGATACCTATTCCTGGCGTTGGTTTATTGAAGACAACGGAAGATGACGCACTCTTTCTTGATAACATTCGGGAGATAGCCAATCTCTCGATGATGAGAAAAGAATATAACACAATCATTCATTGTCGTAACGGACGAATCCTGGTAGAAGTGGGTGGCAACCAGCAAATCAAGGTAAGACCTGGACAGCTGTTGTTGATACCTGCAGGTAAGGTGGTACAACCTATCATGGTGAGCACCGATGTGGATGCAGGCGTCCTGCTCGTTTCAGACAAAACGCTGAAAACAGTGCTTGCGGGGCAAATCAACATCTGGAACAAGGCAATGTACATGAAAGAAATCTATGTTGTAGAAGAAGCAGGCTGGGTAGAAGGTATTGAAGCTTATGCCCGTAGCCTCTTCAAAGCCACAACACCTCCTGTGCTCTTCCGTGAAATGATGACCTCTTTCTTGCGCACTATGTTGCTGATGATTTGCGAAGGTCTGATTCAACATAAGGAGATGACATCTACAGATGATGCTTCTACCACCCATGATAAGGATCTTTTCAACCGGTTTCTGCAGTTGCTGGCCCAGCAGGAGCAGAAACGTCAACAGGTTTCATTTTACGCAGATAAACTGAACATCTCACCCAAATACCTTTCTACTGTTTGTAAGAAGGTTAGCGGTAAAAACCCGATGCGCTGGATTACAGAGTATGTAATGCAAGACTGTTATGCTCTGTTGAAGAGTACAGACTTGAGTATCAAGGAAATTTCTAATCGTCTGGGATTTCCTAATTCCTCGTTCTTCGGACAATATTTCCGCGAACAGGCAGGGATGACACCGATGGAGTATCGCACAGAACATAAGATGGCCGTATGATGGATGAAATTACAATTAAGAAGGTAAGCAGTCGGCAGGATATGAACGACTTCATCCATGTGGTGAAGAAAATCTATGCAGACTGTCCGCAGTATGTGCCAGAATTTGAGAGTGATATACGAGGACTTTTCGACATCAAGTCTAATCCGGGATTGGAATTTTCCGACATCCAGCCGTTTGTGGCTTATCAAAACGGAACAGTAGTAGGCCGTATTGTGGGTATTGTCAACCGTAAGGCCAATGCAAAATGGAAGACTAACAACGTGCGTTTTTCGATGATTGAGTTCATCGATGACATGAATGTTTCACGCGCCTTACTCGAAGCCGTTGAGACTTGGGGAAAGGGCTATGGCATGACAAACATCCACGGGCCATTAGGTGTCACCGACTTTGATAAAGAGGGTATGCTCATCGAGGATTTCCATTTGAATGGTTCGATGACAGCCATCTACAACCCCCCTTACTACCCTCGTCATATGGAGGCATTGGGTTTTAAAAAGGAGGTAGATTGGCTACAGGTGCGTATCAATATTCCTGAGGAAGTTCCCGCCCGTTACGCCAGAGTTTCCCAATATGCCAAAGACAACATCGGACTACGCGTGATTAAAGGTACAAAAAAGCAGATTAGGGAAGAATATGGCCGTCAGGCATTCCGTCTGTTCAACCAGGCCTATGAGTCTATTTTTGGATTCTCGGAGTTCTCACCCAAACAAGTGGATAGTTTCCTCCAGAAATATGTCTATCTGATAAACACAGAACTGATTCCTATCATCGTCAACGATAAGGACGAAGTGGTTGGCGCTGCCGTCACAATGGGTAGTCTGGTAAAGGCTATCCAGAAGTCGCGTGGCCGACTGCTGCCTTTCGGCTGGTTTCATCTGCTGCGTGCCTTGATGTGGAAGCATGAGGAATGTGCCGAGATGCTGTTGATCGCTATCCGTCCTGACTATCAGGGATTGGGAGTGAACGCTATGTTCTTCGACGACCTGATACCTATTTATAATAAAATTGGTATCAAATGGGCAGAGACAGGTCCACAACTGGAAGACAATGTGCGTGAGTTGACACAATGGAAACCCTTGAAGCCGACTTACGTCAAGCGTCGTCGCTGCTTCACTAAAGAAATAGGAAATAACAATTAATTGAGAATAAAATGGAAAGAAGAGTTGTAATCACAGGACTGGGCATCTGGTCGTGCTTAGGCACGAACCTCGACGAAGTTCGCCAGTCACTGTATTCAGGAAAAAGTGGTATTATCTTTAGTCAGGCCCGTAAGGATGCAGGCTTCCGCTCTGCCCTTTGTGCCGATGTGCCCAAGGCTGATCTAAAGAAGTATCTGAGCCGTGACCTGCGCAAACTGATGCCTGAAGAGGCACAGTATGGCTATTTGGCTACCATTCAGGCTTTAGAGCACGCAAAACTTGATCAGGACTTCCTCGATCAGAATGAGGTGGGAGTAATCTATGGTAATGACTCTGTTGCTGAAGCCACCATGCAGGCTCTTGACAAGTTCCGTCAGGCTGGTTCAACTGCTGCTTGTGGTAGTGGTGCTATCTTCCAGTCGATGAACTCGACTGTGACGATGAACCTTGCTACTTTGCTCCACCTGAGGGGTATTAACTTGACAGCATCTGCAGCCTGTGCTTCTGGCTCACACTCTGTGGGTTTGGGTTATCTGCTCATTAAGGATGGTTTACAGGACTGCATTATCTGTGGTGGTGCTCAGGAGGCAAACATGTTCAGTGTCGCTTCATTCGATGGTCTGATGGCATTCTCCACTCGTGAGGATGAGCCTACGAAGGCCAGCCGTCCGTTCGACAGAGATCGTGATGGTCTGATTCCTGGCGGTGGTGCCGCCACCCTCGTACTCGAGAGCTATGAGCATGCTGTCAAGCGTGGTGCGCCCATCTTGGCAGAAATCGTTGGTTGGGGTTTCTCTGGCAACGGTGATCATATCTCTACACCTAACGTGGCAGGTCCGACCCGTTCACTGGAACTCTGCTTGAAGAATGGTGGTATCAATCCTCGTGACATTGGCTATATCAATGCACACGCAACCTCTACACATGCCGGAGACGGACGTGAGGCTCTCGCTATTGCCAATATCTTTGGCGACTACCGTGTGCCCGTGACTTCTACCAAGAGTCAGACAGGTCATGAGATGTGGATGGCTGGTGCTTCAGAGTTGATCTATTCTATGCTGATGATGAAGAATGACTTCATTGCTGGTTCTCTCAATTTCGAGAATCCTGACGAGGATACCGCTTGCATCAACGTGATTCCTGAGACACGCGAAGCTCATTTCGATATGTTCCTCAGTAACTCGTTCGGTTTCGGAGGTACCAATTCATCACTGATTATCAAAAACTTATAATAAACAACTTTTAGAATTATGACACGTAATGAAATTATTGAGCAGGTAAACGACCTGCTGGAAGAAGAGTTCGAAATCGAGAAGAGTGAGTTTGCTCCTGAGGCCTCTATGAAGGAGGTGCTCCAGCTCGATAGTATCAACCTGGTGGATCTCGTAGCCCTGGTACAGTACACCTACAAGATCACAATCCCCGCAGAGGATCTGCCGAAGATGAAGACCTTCAACGACCTCTACGATTACATTGAGCAGCATCTCGAGAAATAATGACTCAGTTATTCATCAGACTCTCAGATTATTTCCGCAGCCATCGGGCCATCTGCTGGTTCTCGATGGTAGTCTTGTTTGTCTTCTTTGGCTATTTCGCCATGCAGATCCATCTGGAGGAAGACATCAACAAGCTGATGCCATCGTCGAAAAACGAAGATGGCACCACCAAACTGGCTTTTGCCAATCTGAAGATTAAGGATAAGACATTCTTGTTGTTCGAAGGAAAGGATCCTGAGCGTCTGATGGAGACCTGTGACAGTTTCATCGATTCGCTGTTATTACGCGATTCCGTCAGTCAGACCATCGGCGACGTGTTCTATCGTCTGCCCGATGACCTGATGATGGACGGCGTGGATTACATGAGCGGGCATTTCCCCGCATATATCGACACCTCGGCCTATGCCAGGTTCGATACGTTGCTGACGCGTGAGCATATGCTTCGACAGATGCAACAAAACCGTGAAGACCTGACAGGTGAGTTCGGAGAGATGTTCCCTGAACTGATTCAGATGGATCCTATCGGTATGAGAACGGTGTTGGCAGAACAACTGATGCCCTTGCTTGATGCAGGTAGCGGCTCCTATAAGACCATTGAAGGACATTTCTTTGTACCCGACTCAACCGTTTGTATTGCCTTCATCACACCACGTTTCTCCTCAACCAATACCGGACAGGGCTCTACGCTTTTCCAGATGTTAAACACACAGATGGAACAGTATGCCCAAAGCCATCCCGACGTGCGTATCAGTTATCATGGTACTCCGGCCAGTGGTTATTATAATTCGACACAGATTAAACACGACCTGACGACCACCATCACAGGTGCACTGATTCTCGTATTAGTGTTCCTCTTTGTCTGTTTCCGTAACTGGAACACCATTCCATTGCTATTGTTGCCTGTTGCTTTCGGCACGCTCTTCGGTCTGGCTATGATGTACTGGCTGAAGGGACAGTTCTCTTTGCTGGCACTGGGTATTGGAGGTGTCGTTCTCGGTGTGGCATTGAGCTATGTCCTGCATGTATTAACCCACTTCAAATATGTGGGTGATACCACACAACTGCTGTGCGACCAGGTAAAACCTGTCTGGTTGGGTTGTCTGACAACTATCGGTTCCTTTGCAGGACTCATCTTTATTCAGACAGACCTTCTGCAGGACTTCGGTCTTTTTGCAGCTTTTGCCATCCTTGGTACAACCTTGTTCAGCTTGACTTATCTACCACAGTTGCTGAACACCCAAAACAATAAGGTTAATCAGAAAGCCTTTGCACTGATTGACCGCATAAACAACTACCCCGTAGATCGCAAGCGAGGACTGATAGCAGCCATTGTCATTGTGATGGCTATCTGTATCGGTGCCTATTTCTATGGTGGCACCCGCTTCGATGCCGACATGCACAATCTCGGTTATCTGGAGGAGATGACCGAATATTCTGAGAATCTATTGCGTGACAAGACCTATACGGGCGATAAACAGAAATACTTTGCCAGTGAGGGCAAGACAATGGAGGAAGCCATTGAGAATTTCGGCATCCTTGACCAAAAACTTGACTCACTTCAAAAGCTCGGACTTGTGAAGAGCTATACCCATACCAGTCAGATTTTCGTACCGATGAAAGAACAACAGGTACGAATCGATGCTTGGAAAAACTATTGGAACGACGAACGCCTCGCAAAAGTACGCCGTCTCATCACAGAGACTGCTCCACAAGCAGATCTGAACACTGATGCCTTTGAGAATTTCTTTGAAGCTGTCAAAGCTGATTATGAACCTGACTCTCTCTATGGAGCTGGCATCATTCCTGAGGGCTATCAATCAACATTAATGGAACAGAGCTACAATGGCGATTATCTTTGCTTCACCTCTGTACGCTGTGCCAACGACTCTGTACGCAGTAGCGAGAGCGACTATATCCGCATCTGTGACGCTATAGCGCAAGACCCTCACCTCCTGGTGCTCGACACCTATTATTATACGACAGATACCTTGATTCAGATGAGTGAAGACTTCAGTGTGCTCCAATGGATCTCTATGCTGTTTGTATTTATAGTATTGCTCATCAGTTTCCGTTTCAATATCAAGAACACTGTACTTGGTTTCATGCCTATTCTGCTCAGTTGGATGATTGTACTGGGAGCAATGGTGCTGTTCGATATGCGCTTCAATCTCATCAATATCATTATCTCTACCTTTATTTTCGGTATCGGTGTAGATTACAGTATCTTTGTCATGAATGGACTGACTGATACCAACAGTCAGAAACTCGCTTATCATAAGACTGCCATCTTCTTCAGTGCTGTCACCCTCATCGTCACCGTGAGTAGTATGGTACTCGCTGTGCATCCCGCCATCAAGTCTGTGGGATTCTCCACACTTGTTGGATTACTCTCGGCCGTGATTCTCTCATATGTTTTGCAACCTGCCATTTATCGATGGCTCAACCAGAATAAAAAGGCATGAGATACGATGTGGTCATCATAGGAAGCGGTTTCGGCGGACTCGTTTGCGCCCACCTGCTGGCAAAGGCTGGCAAGCGGGTAGTGGTACTCGAACGTCAGCAGCAGCCTGGCGGTTGTATCCAGAGTTACCAGCGCAAAGGAAAGGCTTTCGACACAGGTCTGCACTACGTGGGTGGCTTGGGAGAAGGTCAGACGCTGAACCGTATCTTCTCTCACTTAGGATTGATACGGTTGCCTTGGCACCGACTTGATCCGGAGGGCTTCGACCAGGTGACCATCGGCGAAGAGACCTTTGCCTTCGCAGAAGGCTACGATCAGTTTGTTGATAAGTTGGCCGCACGTTTCCCTCAGGAGGGAGCAGCCTTACAACAATATGTGCAGACGCTCCAGGAATCAGAGGCAGTGACCTTTGGTTCCAATGATGCTTACCGTTTGTTCGGTGTCAGTGCCTATGATTATCTGACACGCACCTTCAACGACCCGTTACTGATCAATGTACTTTCGGGTTCGGCTCTGAAAATGGAACTGCGTCAAGCATCGTTGCCCCTCTTCACCTTTGCCCACGGAAATAGTAGCTTTATCCAGAGTAGCTGGCGACTGCAAGGTGATGGTAACCTCATTGTTAAGTCATTGATTGATGATATCCGTCATTTTGGCGGAGAGGTCATCTGTCAGGCAGAAGTGGATGAGCTTATCGAGAAAGATGGCCGTATCACCGCTGCCCACTGCATGAATGGTGAGACCTATGAAGGTGATACTTTCATCAGTGACATCTATCCGTCACTTACTTTTGTTATGGTGAAGGAGTCGGCTGTATTACGCAAACTCTTCCGCCGTCGAATGAGCAACATGGAGAATACCTTTGGTATCTTCACGGCCTCACTGGTGCTGAAACCCGATACACTCCCATACTTCAATCACAATAAGTTCGTGTATCGTCAGTCTAATGTGTGGACATTCTATGAAGAATCTGGTAGCGTTGGTGGTCTGATGATCAGCTGTCGAGTACCTGAAAATGGAACATATGCCACACAGATTGACCTGCTCACACCTATGCCTTGGCATGCCTGTGAGCCATGGGCTGACACCCGTATCGGTCACCGTGGTGCTGACTACCTCACACTGAAGGCACGTTATACCGACGAATGTATCGCATTGGCAGAAACAGTGATTCCTGGTCTCCGTGAGATGATTTGTGAGACCTATACCAGTACGCCCCTTACCTATCGTGACTATACGCTGACCCCGAACGGATCGGCCTATGGTGTGAGAAGAGATTGTCGTAACTTGGTAATTACTATGCTCTCACCTCGCACCCCTCTTCCCAACCTGTTGCTGACAGGTCAGAACCTGATGCTGCATGGACTGGAAGGTGTGAGTATGACAGCCCTCTTAACATGTCAAGAGATTTTAGGAACAGATTATATTAAAAAGATTGTAACAGGATAAAAAAAGAAAGGAAAAAAGCGTATGAAACGAATGTTATTGATACTGACACTTCTGTGTCAATTGACCATTGGTGTGGCCCAGCAGGCAGACTTCCAGAAAGCTGTGGCCCGTTTTAAAAACGCCGCCAACGTGACGGCAGCTGTTACCAAAACCACTCACAAACAGGCTGTAGCCAAGGATGTGACCAGTAAGGGTACGCTCACGATGAAGCGCCCTGCTACTGTCAGTATCGTTATTGATGGTGGCAAAGATCAATTGTTAATGGAGGGTAGTAACTTCACCATGGTTGTGAAAGGCAAGAAACATACGACAAGCAGTCAGCAGAATGTGCAGTTTACCTCTTTCCAGACCGTTTTTGAAAGTATTCTGTCTGGTGGTCAGAAAGATATCTCAAAGTTAAGTGATCTGACTGTCAACAAGCAGGGTGGTAATCTGGTGCTGACCATTACCCCAAAGGCTGACAACAAAAAAGCTGCTCGTAGGATGCTGTTCTCTTCGTTTGTCCTGACCATCGATCCCAAGACGTCAGAGTTGAAGTCGCTCCGCATGAACGAGCGAGCAGGTTATACAGAATATACATTCTCAGGATACCAGTTTAAATGATCAGACATCAACATTTATATAGTCTCATCTTCTTCCTGCTGTCCTGTCTGCCTCTGAGCGCTCAGCAGATTAAGGGAACTATCACCGATGGAGAAACCGGTGAGACTATCCCTTATGCCAGTGTCGTCTATAAAGGGCATCATGTTGCCGTCATCTCTGATATCGACGGAAAATATACCATCGGACGACATGAAGGATGGGCAATCACCTTCAGTTCTGTAGGCTATAAGACACAGGTTATCAACATCAATGGCAAGACTCCCAGCAAACTGGACATTGTTCTGCAACCTGACGGACAGCAGTTAGCTGAGGTGACGATCAGAGCCCCAAAAGGCAAATACAGTCGGAAAAATAATCCGGCCGTGGAACTGATGAAGAAGGTGATTGCAGCAAAGAAGTTGTCAGATCTGGCAAACCACGACTATTATAAGTACGACAAGTATGAGAAGCTGACACTGGCTGCCAATGACCTGACACCCAGCCGTTTGGAGAAGAAACCTTACTCCAGCACACCATGGCTGTTGGATCAGGTGGAGCTATGCCCTTATAATAATAAGATGATTCTGCCCATCAGCGTTGATGAGACCGTTTCAGAGACCGTCTATCGTAAAGACCCGCAGTCGAAGAAGATTATCATCAAAGGTCAGCAGTCATCAGGTGTCAATGATCTGTTTCAGACGGGTGATTTCCTGAATGTCATCATGAAGGATGTGTTTACCGATGTCGATCTTTATGAAGACCAGATCCGTTTGTTACAGTATCCGTTTACGTCGCCTATCGGAAAGGACGCTATCAGCTTCTACCGCTTCTATATTGAGGACACCTTGAAGATTGATCGTGACTCGTGTATCCATCTTCATTTCCTGCCAAACAACCAGATGGACTTCGGTTTCCGTGGTGACATTTATATCCTGAAGGACTCTTCTTATCATGTGCGCCGCTGCGAACTGACGTTGCCCAAACAGTCTTCCGTCAACTACGTGGAGAACCTGCGTGTTGAACAGGACTTCGAACAACTTGACAACGGCGAATGGGTGCTCACTCGCGACGATATGATTACGGAGCTGAAATTTGCCAAGTTCATAGGAAAGGCTATCGCTATTCGTACGACCCGTCTGTCGGCTTATTCGTTTGACGAGCTTCCTAAGAAACTCTTCAAGGGTAAGCGTACGGAGATCCGTGAACCGGATGCCGGTATGCGAGGTAAGTCGTTCTGGAACCAATACCGTCAGGTGGAGCTTACGAAGAGTGAGGACTCCATGGGCAGTTTCGTGAAGAATATCCAGAACATCAAGGGCTTCAAGTATATCATGATAGGTCTGAATGCCTTGATCGAGAATTCTATTGAGATTGGAGGCAATCCCAATAAACTCGACATCACACCAGTCAACACTTTGCTCTCACACAACAAGTTCGATGGCTGGCGTAGTAAGTTCTGTCTGCAAACCACAGCCAATCTCAATAAACGCTGGTTTGGAACTGGTTATTATGGTCGAGGCTGGGGAAGCAAATACAATTACTACGGGGCTTCTTTGACTTATTCGTTTATCGACAAGCAATACATGCCGTGGGAGTATCCGAAACGCACGCTGAAGTTGGAGAGCACTTATGATGTGGAAACACCGAGTGACCGCTATCTGCCTACCGATAAGGACAACTTCCTTGTGGCGTTCAAGTGGACGGGGATCGACAAGATGATCCTCTCTAACCGCCAGCGCCTGAGCTTTGAATATGAAATGTATGGCGGCTTGAAGACCACACTTAGCCTGAAGGCAGAAGAGATGGAGGCTTGTGGTGCTATGTCGTTCCGTAAGCTCAGTGAACCATTGCTAGAATACAATGACGAGATGGTGGCCCATCACGAGTTCCTGCGCACAACAGAGCTCTTTGCTGAGTTGCGTTATGCACCTGACGAGACATTGATCAACAGCAAACAACGTCGTATCGCCATCAACCATGACGCGCCCATATTGAGTCTGAGTCATACCTTCGGTTTCAAGAACTTTCTGGGGGGCGAGTATTCCTACAATATCACCGAGGCAAAGATCTACAAGCGTTTCTGGCTGAACAGCTGGGGTAAGATCGATTTGTTCCTCAAGGCTGGTGCCCAGTGGAATCAGGTACCTTATATGCTGCTGATCCAGCCACCTGCTAACCAGTCGTTCGTCATCGAAGAAGAGATGTTCAACCTCATCAACAACATGGAGTTCCTGAACGACCGTTATGCTTCGATGATGCTCTCATGGGACTTGAACGGAAAGTTCTTCAACCGTATTCCGCTGATTAAGAAACTGAAGTGGCGTGAATACTTCGCCGTGAATATGCTCTGGGGTGACCTGACAGATAAGAACAATCCCTTCTTGGAGCAGAATGAGGGTAGCGACAAACTGATGTACTTCCCCAAGGGTTGTCACGTCATGGATCCCAAACGCCCCTACGTCGAACTGGTTGTAGGTATCCACAATATCTTCAAGCTCATCCATATCGAATATGTACGCCGTATGAGTTATCTTGATCTCCCCACCAGCGAGAGATGGGGTATCAGATATATCTTCAGGCTGACATTCTAAATCATGTATAGATAATGAACGAACAATATTATCAGACCCTCAAATCCGTAGAGACAGAAGATTGGCTCGACTTCCATGTCATCCGACCTTTCTGTTTCCAACTGGCACGACTCTTTGCCAAATTTGACATCCACCCCAACACCGTGACCATCTGGTCGATTATCATTGGTGCTGCCACAACTTTTCTCTTTGCCAGTGGTTGTTATTATTATGAAGGTTGGACGGGTCTGTTTTACAACCTTGCTGCCATCTTCTTGCTGATGTGGGCCGACTTCCTCGACTGTACCGACGGTCAGCTGGCACGTCTCACAGGAAAGAAGAGCAAGATGGGACGTATCCTCGATGGTTTGGCAGGTTTCACATGGTTCGTACCCATCTATCTGGGCATCGTCTATCGTTTCTATTATCATCACGATATCGAATTCAACTGGTTGGGTATTGCCGATACCCCAGAGAACACCATGATAGCAACAGCCGTCGTTTTGGTGTTGTCGGTGATCTCCGGCTTTATGGGAATGGGCGGACAGCAGCGTCTGGCCGACTATTATATACAGGTACATCTTTTCTTCCTGAAAGGCGAGAAGGGCAGTGAACTCGACAACTCCGTGCGCCAGCAGGAGTTATACGACCAGTTGCCAAAAGACGCACCTTGGTACGAGCGCCAGTTCCAGAAGTCGTATGTAGATTACACCAGGAAACAGGAGAAAGCCACACCTCAGTTCCAGCGTCTGATGAAGTTGCTGAAGGAGAAATATGGCAGCACGGACAATATGCCCGCAGAAGTACGTGAGGAGCTCCATCGCCATTCTCTGGCATTAATGAAGTGGAACGGTCTGCTCACCTTCAACTTCCGCGAGACCTGGTTCTTCCTGTTCTGTCTGCTCGACATCCCTGCCATGAACTTCCTCTTTGAGATCATCGGCATGGGACTGCTTACGTGGTATATCAATCACAGACACGAGTCGTTCAGCCGACAGGTTGCGGACAAACTTTAAACAAGACCTCATGAAGTGGACTAAACAACGCCTGAACAACCTCTTCTTCTTCCTCGGCATTGCAGCCGTGGTGGTGATGCTGTTCACATTTGATGTCAGCTTCATCGAGTTATGGGATCACATATGCCATGCAGGCTACTGGCTGATTCCCATCATCGGTATCTGGGTGGTTGTCTATTGGCTGAATGCTCTGGCGTGGCAGTCCATGATTGAAGGGAATATCGGTGGTAAGGCTCCCATCAGTTTCTGGCGTATCTATCGTCTCACGATTACTGGTTATGCCTTGAACTATGCCACACCGGTAGGCGGACTGGGTGGTGAGCCTTATCGCATCATGGAGCTCTCAAAGGATATCGATAATCAACATGCTACGTCAAGTGTCATCCTCTATGCCATGATGCATTTCTTTGCCCACTTCTGGTTCTGGTTCATCAGCATCTTCATCTATCTCGGGCTGGTCTTGATTGGCGACCTGCCTATCAGTGTTGCCATCGGTGTGATCCTGGGAATCATCGTAGTGTTTTGTCTGACGGCCTTCTATATCATCTCAAGAGGCTATAAGAATGGTCTGGTGAAATATGTATTAGGCTTGCTCTGTCGTATTCCTGGTATGAAGCGTTGGACCCTCAAACTTTGGGCACGCCATTCAGAGGCCATCAAGAATATAGACGAACAGATAGCTGCCCTTTATGCCCAGGATACAAAGGCTTTCTACAAGAGTCTGGTACTCGAATACCTCTCCCGTGTTGTTCAGAGCATGGAGGTGATGTTTATGCTGTTGCTCTTTGGCATCGACTGTGGCGGTGGTCTTGACGGACTGACACTGACTTTCCTCCACAGCATCCTCATTGTGGCATTCACCACCCTCTTTGCCAACCTCATTGGTTTCCTGCCTATGCAGTTGGGTGTTCAGGAGGGTGGATTCGTACTCTCCATTGCTGCCCTGGGGCTCTCTGCAGCCCTTGGCATCTTCGTGAGCATCATCTGCCGTGTACGAGAGATCATCTGGATCATCATCGGCATCGGACTGATGAAAATGAAAGAATGAAACATTAAAGATTAAAAAATATATTGTCATGAACTATCTCGACAGAAATGAATTTAATTTTGAGCCCAGCCAGAAAGTGGTGGAGGCTATCAAGAACTTTGATCCTAAAACGTTGTGCTTCTATACCCGCATCTACGATCAGGGCAAGAAGAGTGTGATCTCCGTTAAGTTGAGTGAGATTTATGGTGTTCCAGAAGAACAAGTGCTGCTGACCTATGGTGGTGAGGATATGCTGAAAAATGCCATCCACTACTTCCTGATGGTGGGTGACAACAAGAAGATCCTGATCCCAGAGTTCTCTTGGTGGTATTACAACCGTGTAGCCAGTGAGTGTGGCGGTACATTTGAGATGTATCCTCTTCACGAGCAGGACGACACCTTTGCCTACGACATCGACGAGGTGATCGAATACACCAACCGTGTGCATCCCCGTATGTTGCTGCTCGCTTCACCCAACAATCCCACAGGTAATGGTTTGAACTCCGAGGAGATTGGTCGCATCATGGAAAATATCCCCAGCGACACGATGGTACTCATCGATGAAGCTTATGCCAGTTTCATCACCAGTGATACTGACTATATTGCACCATTGGTCAACAAATACAGCAACCTGATTATCTCTCGCACGCTGTCTAAGTTCTATGGCCTGCCTGGCCTCCGTGTCGGCTTCGGTTTCATCGGAAAGGGACACGATCAGTTTGAGAGTTACATCAACAAATACTTAGGTTACAACCGTTTCTCTGAGGCTGTCGCACTGGCTGCCCTCGACTCCGATGAGCACTATCGCCGCGTGGCTGACGATATGGAATGGGGTCGTCAGCTCTATAAGAAGGAGTTCGGCAACCTGCCTGGTTTCAAGGTGTATAAGTCAGTGGCCAACTTCATCCTCATCAAGTATCCGCTTGAGATTAAGGATGCCCTGATGGAAGCCTTGAAGATTCAGGACTACAAGATCAAGTTTATGACTGACAAGGGTCTGGAGTCTTGTCTCCGTATCACACTGGGACGTAAGGAACAGACCCAGACCGTCGTGGATACCATCCTAAAGATTGTGAAGAAATGATAGGTGTGATCCTTGCGGCTGGTATGGCCAAGCGCCTGCGTCCTCTGACAGACACAAAACCGAAATGTCTGTTGAAGGTAGGCGAGCGCACGCTGTTGGAACGCACCATTGATGCGATGCGCCAGGCTGGCATTCAGGAGTTCTTGGTGGTCACAGGCTATCGTGGAGAGATGATCCGCTCTTTCCTGGAGGGATATGCCAAGACCTGTAAGGTCAGTTTCACCTTCCTCGACAATACTGACTACGAGCACAACAATAACATCTATTCGCTCTGGATGGCTTGCCAGAAGGTGCGTGGCAGCGAGTTCCTGCTGATGGACAGCGATATTCTGTGCGATCCTGCTGCCGTTGTGCGTATCGCCCAGGAACAGACATCGGCACTTGCTGTCAATCGTCATGAGTTGGGTGAGGAGGAGATGAAGGTCGTCGTTGATGCGGATAGCCGTATCACGGAGATCAGCAAGACCTGTCGTCCAGAAGATGCGATGGGCGAGTCGGTGGGTATCGAGAAGATCACTGCTGATTACTGTGAGGCACTGGCTCGCGAACTTGACCAGATGATTCTGCAGGAAGGTCTGATTGATATCTTCTATGAGCGTGCCTTTGAGCGCCTCATCCCTCAGGGACACACTTTTAAGGTGGTGGATACCACCCATTACTTCTCCTACGAGCTCGACACACCGGAAGACTTCCAACGGGCTCAGGAACTGATGCCAAAGGAACTGTTATAAAAAAAAGTTTCCCCAGCTTTCGGGGAAACTTTTTTATTTCATGATCACTTCCAATGCTTTCTTCACCATCTCACTCCGTTCATTGACTACGGAGAAGTATTCGCTCATGTCCCATATATCACGGGCTACAAGCGCCTTGAGTTGCATCTTCAAGTATGGCAAGGTCTTCTCGAGTTCCGCCTCATCCGTGGGTTTGATGCCCTGCTTCTCACCCTCGGCCATGATGGCATCGATCAGACTCTGAGGCACCTCATACTGTGCCTTGAAGTCGGCAAACGAGGGCCAGCGGCTCTGCAGTTCCTTACGGTTATTATCCACATAGCGCAGGTTCTGCTGGATCACGATACTCTTGGCAGCCAACTCACGATGGAACTTCGTATAGAGTGTGGTGTCGAGCGGCACGAACTCGTCAGGCGTGATACCACCACCGCCATAGACGGTACGATGCTCTCGCAACGTCTCAAATTTCAGGGAGTCGGCAAAATGGATACTATCGGCATTCGTCAGTTCGCCACTCTTCAGACGCTTCATCATATCCATCGCATAATCCTTGCCGTCGCCCTTGGTATAAGGCTTCTGGATACAGCGACCTGAGGGCGTGTAGTAATGCGCGATGGTGAGACGGATCATCGAACCGTCAGGCAGATCGACAGGACGTTGCACGAGTCCCTTACCAAAGGTACGGCGCCCCACCACGACACCACGATCCTGATCCTGAATGGCACCTGTCACAATCTCTGCTGCCGATGCTGTATAGCCATCCACCAGCACCACCACCTTTCCCTGTTGGAAGGCACCGTTGCCATTGGCGGTATAGTTCATACGTGGCACTTGACGGCCTTCGGTATAGACAATCAGATCACCCTTCTGCAGAAACTCCTCCGAGATATCTACAGCGGCCTTCAGATAACCACCGCCATTCTCCTGCAGATCGAGTATCAGGTGTTGCATACCTTCTGCCTTCAACTTCTTCAGACTCTCTGCGAACTCCTGATGCGTGGTGGCACCGAAACTGCCGATACGGATATAGCCGATACCTGGACGGATCATATAGGTAGCATCGATCGACTTCACAGGAATCTTATCTCTCACCACCGTGAACTTCAGCAGATCCTTGATGCCTTGACGCACGATGCCGAGATGCACCTTCGTACCCTTCGGACCACGCAGCCTCTTCATGATCTCCTCCTTCGACATCTTCACACCTGCTATTGCCGTATCATTCACAGACACGATACGGTCGCCCGCAATGATACCCACTCGTTCCGACGGACCGTTGGTGACAGGCTGGATGACGAGCAGCGTATCCTCGATCATATTAAACTGTACGCCGATACCTTCGAAGTTACCGTTAAGCGGCTCGTTCAGGCTCTTCACCTCCTTTGGTGTCAGGTAGCTGGAGTGGGGATCAAGCTTATCGATCATCCCTCGGATGGCATCTTCCACCAGTTTCTTCTCATCGACGCTATCCACATAGAGGTTGGTGATGGCTACCTCGGCATATTGAAGTTTGCGCATGGGTGGCTCCTCGTTCCCCTTAATCCTAAACTGTGCGGAAGCAGTCAACGTCAGCAACGACAAGGTCATTGCCAGTATTATCTTTTTCTTAATCATATTCCTCTTCTTCTGGGCGGTCTTCCTCCACTACCAGGTTATCGATAATGAAGTTCTGACGCTCCATCGTGTTCTTACCCATGTAATACTCCAACAGCTTCTGTACCTGATCGTTCTTATTGAGCGTCACCTGTTCCAGACGGATATCAGGTCCGATAAAGCCAGCAAACTCGTCAGGTGAGATCTCACCCAGACCTTTGAATCGTGTGATCTCAGGATCAGGTCCCAGCTCGCTGATAGCCGTCTGTCGCTCCTCCTCGCTGTAGCAGTAACGAGTGATGAAGTCGCTCTTCTTGTTGCCTGCGATCCTCTCGCTCTTGGCATCAGCATCGGCAATCACCTGCTTGTTCCTAATCTTTGTACGACGGTTGCGCACACGGAAAAGCGGTGTCTGCAGCACATAGACATGCCCCTTCTTGATGAGCTCTGGGAAGAACTGCAGGAAGAAGGTGATGATGAGCAGACGGATATGCATACCATCCACATCAGCATCAGTAGCCACAATCACCTTATTGTATCTCAGCGTGTCAAGACCTTCCTCGATGTCAAGGGCTGCCTGCAGCAGATTAAACTCCTCGTTCTCATAGACCACCTTTTTCGTGAGCCCGAAACAGTTGAGCGGCTTGCCTCGTAATGAGAACACGGCCTGTGTGTTCACATCACGGCTCTTCGTGATGCTTCCGCTGGCAGAGTCACCCTCAGTGATAAAGATGCACGACTCCTCCTTACGATCGTTTTTCACATCGCTGAAGTGGATACGACAGTCGCGCAGCTTACGGTTATGGAGGTTGGCTTTCTTGGCGCGCTCACGGGCCAGTTTAGTGACACCAGCCATTGCCTTGCGCTCACGTTCGCTCTCCTTAATCTTACCTTCCAGCACCTCAGCCACATCAGCATGGATATGCAGATAGTTATCTACCTCCTGCTTGATGAAATCGCCGATATACTTATTGATGCTCACGCCATCGGGCGACATCGTCAGAGAGCCCAGCTTAATCTTCGTCTGACTCTCGAACATCGGCTCCTCCACGTTGATGGCGATAGCAGCCGCGATACCCGTACGGATATCACCATACTCATATTTGCCGAAGAACTCTTTGATGGTACGGGCAATATGCTCCTTGAAGGCACTCTGATGGGTACCGCCCTGCGTTGTATGCTGGCCGTTCACAAACGAGTAGTACTCCTCACCATACTGGTTGGAATGGGTAAAGGCAATCTCGATATCCTCACCCTTCAGGTGGATGATGGGGTAGAGGGCATCGTTGGTCATACGATCCTTCAGCAGATCCTCCAGACCATGACGCGAGAGGATGCGCCGATCATTATACATGATGGCCAGTCCCGTATTCAGATAGGTATAGTTACGGAGCATATTCTCCACGATGTCATCTTGGAACTTATAGTTCAGGAACAACGTATCGTCTGGCTCGAAGAAGATGTATGTGCCGTTCTCGTCCTGCGTATCCTCCGTCACGTCGCTGATCATCTCACCACGAGCAAAGACAGCCTTGCGCACCTTGCCTTCTCGATAGCTGTGTACCTCGAAGTGTGAACTCAGAGCATTGACGGCTTTCACACCCACACCATTCAGGCCTACAGACTTCTTAAAAGCCTTGGAGTCGTATTTTCCTCCTGTGTTCAGCACCGATACGGCTTCGATCAGCTTTCCTTGAGGGATGCCTCGACCATAGTCGCGCACAGCGACACGCAGGTTCTCATCGATGTTCACCTCAATACGGTCGCCCGCATGCATCTTGAACTCATCGATGGAGTTGTCAATCACCTCTTTCAGCAATACGTAGATTCCGTCCTCAGGCAAGGAGCCGTCGCCTAATCGGCCGATGTACATACCAGGACGTGTACGCACATGCTCCATATCACTCAGGTGACGTATGTTCTCATCGTCATACCTCACCTGTTCGTTCTGCGGTTCAATGATGTTATTCTCTTCTGCCATAGTTATTCTATTTCGTTGCAAAGTTACTGAAAAAAAACCAAATGGCAAAAGCAATTAAGTTTTTTTTCCCAAGGTGGGAATTATTGCTACCATTAATGCTAGCAATTTTTACTATTAAATGTAACAAAAAATTTGTCTATAAGAAATTATATGGTTATCTTTGTTGCCGAATAACTACCAATATCAAATATGAGGACTATACTAAGTGTTATGATGCTGATGATGGGAGCGGTGCTTCCACAGGCATGGGCGGCTGAGAAACTGCCGCTAATTCAGAATGTGAATGCCTACGAGTGCTTATTGCTCAACGGCGAGTGGAATTACATCGTGGATGTGCAGGAAGAAGGTTACTACGACTATCGTATGAAGCCTTATCCTTGGGGATTCTTCCAGAATGCGAAGCCTCAACGCCCTGAGGATCTGATAGAGTACGATTTTGACAAGTCGCCTGTGATGCAGATTCCTGGCGACTGGAACACTCAGGACGAACGCCTGTTCTTCTATGAGGGTACCGTTTGGTTTAAGAAGAGTTTTCAGGCTGTGCCGATGCAGGACTATCGCACATTGCTTTATTTCGGTGCTGTGAACTACGACTGTCATGTGTGGGTGAACGGCAAGGAGGCTGGTCACCACGTGGGCGGCTTCACCCCCTTCAACTACGATATCAGCGACCTGTTGATCGAAGGTGAGAACACCATCATCGTAAAGGTGGATAACAAACGACATGCAGAGGATGTACCCACCCAGATCTTCGACTGGTGGAACTATGGTGGTATCACCCGCGATGTGAAACTGATCAAGGTGCCTCCCGTATATCTCGAGGATTATAACCTGCAACTGACGAGTCTTGAGGGACGCCTGCTCTCTTTCAGTGTGAAACTGAACAAGCCTGAAGCTGACCATACGGTGACGCTGAGCATCCCTGAGCTAAAGATCAAGAAGACCATCAAGACAGCTGCCGATGGTACTGCTACTGTCAACATGAAGGCCAAGCCTCTGCTTTGGAGCCCTGAGAACCCCAAGCGCTATCAGGTGGAGATCACACTCGACAATTCCACCATCTGCGACAGCATCGGTTTCCGTATGATTGAGACGCGTGGCAAGCAGATCCTGCTCAATGGTCAGCCGATATTCCTCAAGGGCATCAGTATCCACGAAGAGAAACCTAACGGTGGCGGACGCGCCAACAGTGCGGCGGATGCCCACATCCTGCTTTCCTGGGCGAAGGAACTGGGTTGTAACTTTGTGCGTCTCGCCCACTATCCGCATAATGAGTATATGGTACGTGAGGCAGAGCGCATGGGTATCCTGGTGTGGTCGGAGATTCCCTGTTATTGGACGATCGACTGGAAGAATCCAAAGACCTATGAGAATGCCTGCAATCAGTTGACGGATATGATCCATCGAGACCATAATCGTGCGAATGTTATCATCTGGAGTATCGCCAACGAGACACCTCACTCTGCTGAGCGTGATGCCTTCCTCAGTCGTCTCGCCAAGCAAGCCCGCAGTCTCGACAGTACACGTCTGATCTCAATGGCGATGGAGGTGACTGGCGCCTCGAATTACGTGAACCGCTTGAACGACAATATGAATGAATATGTGGATGTGGTGAGTTTCAACCAGTATATCGGCTGGTATCGTGACGTGAACGATGCGCCCAAGATGACTTGGGAGATTCCTTACGACAAACCCGTTATCATCAGTGAGTTCGGTGGTGGTGCGAAGTACGGCTATCATGGTGCCAAGAACCAGCGCTGGACGGAGGAGTTCCAGGAGAACCTTTATCGCGAGAACACTGCTATGCTTGATAAGATCGACGGTCTGGCTGGTACGACTCCTTGGATTCTGAAGGATTTCCGTTCGCCCCGTCGTGTACTACCTGGTTTTCAGGATTACTACAACCGCAAGGGTCTCTTCAGCGACAAGGGTGAAAAGAAGCTCGCCTTCTACGTGCTCAAACAGTGGTATGAAGGGAAATAATAACAAAGCGGTCTCAGGAGATAAATCCTGAGGCCGCCTGCTTTCACCAAATACTTATATCTAATTACTTCCAAGGATTCTCATAACCTACGGGACCGTTTTCGAGCTTCTGACAGCTGAGCAGGATCTCCTCGTAGTGCTCCTCACCGTCTGCCCAGTACTCCTTGTAGTGTACGCAGTAGCAAGCGGTACCCTTCAGGGTCTTCATAGCTGAACCGTCCTTCGTGTTCTGGAACTCAACCTCCAGATCATGGGGAGCAGCCGGATCAAGCATCCAAGCCAGCAACTCTGGGTTACCATCGTTCAGGGCCTTTATGCGGATCGTGATCTGTCCGCCACGGACGATACCTGCTACCTGACCTTCTGTGTCTGTTGCCTGGTTAAACTTGTAGTTTACCAACAATACCTCACGGGGTGCGAAATCCTTAACTTTCAGCACAACTGGTGTTACATTCTCTGCCATATCTTGTTTCCTTTCTATTCTTTAAATTGTTAATACTTAATGTTTAATCTTTAATGTCTTATGCCCAAGCGTTCTCGAACTTCACTGAGCCGACCTCGATGTTCTGACAAGAGATGAGGATCTCCTCGTAGTGGCCTTCCTTATCTGCCCAGTTCTCCTCGAAATCTACACAGTAGGCGCCTGTGAACTTGATGGTCTTCATCACCTTCAGGGTCTTGGTCTCAAGGAATTGGATCTCTCCGTCCTTCTTCAGGAAGCGGTCACACATCCATGCCATCAGCTCGGGGGTGCCGTCATTGAGAGCCTTTACACGTACTCGGAGCATCTGGAAGCGGGGGATACCTGTCATCTGTCCCTCACGATCAGTCTCCTGATCAAACTCATAGGATACCATCTGAACTTCACGATCCTTGTAATCCTGTACCTTCATTACTACTGGTGTTGTTGCCATAATTCTTTTCCTTTCTTTACTTTAAATTGTTAATACTATACCTTTTTTAAATTCACTTCATTTCTCTGTCGCGAGTCGCTTTGTTGACTTTTGACACTGCAAAGATACGACGACTTTCGCCACGTTCCAAACTTTTTTGAAGATTTTCCTCACTGTTGTAACGACACGAAAACAATTTTGCGACAGGTCTGAGGAACTACTCCAAAACCTGTCGCAAAACAGTTCAATTTAATAGAAAAAAGTTATCTGATGGCGTAGAGATAACCTAAGAGCGCCATTTTGCCACGCATGGTCTCACGGGGGGTGAACTCACCATTTACCCAGAAGTAGCGCTGATTGAAGAAAGACTCCTGACGTGGCCATCCGCCCTCATTCCAATCAGGATAGCAGTATTTCAGGATCACACGGGCGTCACCACCGTTATGCCCAGGCGACCAGGTCTCGGTGCCGTTGAAGGGCGTCTGTCCTGGATGACACTCAGGCGCACCATCGTTACGGCCTGTCGTGTAGCAGTCAGTGATGTGACGCTCACCAAGACCAGTCATCTCCACGATATTACTAGGATTACGTCCCATCGCCCAGCCGGCTTCTGTGTACATCACATGTTCCAGTTCCTTCTTGCGTGCCTTGTCCTTGGCAATGTAATGGGCAAGCATCACGAGTTGCAGGTTCTGAGACACCTGCCAGCGACGGTCGTTGGCACTACGGCGTGAGGGACGCTGTGTCATGTTGACAATGTTATAGCTCTCTGCCAGTTTATCGACACTGGCTTTTATCTGCTGGTATCTGTCAGCGAAATGACGTGGTTGCGGACAGGTGAGGTAGGCGGCTGCCGTCCAGGTGTTGGCGATGGAGAGCTCGTATGCCTCTTCAGCAAAGATCTTTTCCCATTGCTCGTCACCCGTCAGGTTATAGAGATAGGCAGCAGCCATCTGACGGAAGTCACGACCCTTGAGTTGCATGCTGCCGATGTCCTGTCGATCGTCCAACTGTTGGTTCTCCTGCCTGCTGGCGAAAAAGAAGGCCTTGATGGCCTCGTCAGTATAGTACTGGCGCAAAGAGTCATTACCTTGCAGACGGAAAGCTTCTCCGATGATAGCACAGTTGGCGGCATTGGCCCATGCTGCCATCGTGGTACAACCTGCCTGGAACATCACGGTCCAGTCGTAGCTGGGGTTGGTGACACCTTGTGAATAAGCCTCGCCGTCGCGGATGGATAGAAAGAAATCCACCTCATTGCGGGCCTCGTCGATGATATCAGGGATGCCATTGCCACTCTCACGGATGCCGAGGTTATCATCTTTCAGTCGGCCGCCAGAAAGGATATAAGGCAGCAGCATGTCGTAGATGTTGCTGACGTGTGCCAAGTGACGGTCCCAGTCGAAAGCATCGGAGTGTCCACCCTTCACTTCCGTATTCACAGGGTTACCAGGTAGACGGTGCTGCCAGAAGCGTGAAGCGAGGGCGGGCTTGAAGTGAGGCTCATCCCACACATCAGTATGCAGGTCGCGCCATTCCTGATCCCAAGGGGTGAAATCGGTCTTATAGACGGTTAGTCCCTTTGGATCAGTCTCTGGGATGAACTGTGGCTGACGGGGTACAGGCCAAACGTGCTCAGGATCCTTCGGCTCGCCAAGACGCATATAGTAATAACCGCGAACGGAATAGCGGAAAGGCTGAAAATAGACATCAGAGGCGATATCGAAGTCCATGCTGCAACCCACATCCTCTACGACGAGACGATAACGACCTGGTGTTGTAGCCTTGAAATCGATATTCCAGACATCGGTGCCGATAAGTGCTTTCTTACCGGCTTCCTGTGCTGCGTCGGAAGCTGACTTCCAGAACTTCACAGTACCCACGTTCTGCTTCTTCTTGGTCTTTACATTATATATATATACTTTACGACCTTCCCAACTGCGGTAGTCGCGCTGACCACCATCGCCTAACCACTGATAGAGATCTGCGGCATGAAGGGGCTCGGCAGGGGAGTAGCCGATGATATTCACATGGACAGCTTCCGACTGTGCGTTCCAGACATCGAAACACACGCTGAGTTGCTCCTTGTCGGCACCGATGCCCTGAGGGATGTTGACCTGATAGGTACAGCCCTGTTTCATCGGCTGTGGCAACTGGAGGAAGAGCCAGTGGTCGAGTTCACTGGTGAGGGTATGATCGGTATTCATGGGCTTTGACTTACGCCACACATTCAGTGGTTGTGTGGTGGCAAAGCTCTTGTCGTCAGGAGAACTGATCTGCCAGAGAGCAGCCTTCTGGGCGTCAGCCTTCAAGCGTTCACCAAACACCAGGAGGGTATCATCACCTTCTGCAAAAGAGTGGCCGAGATAAGCGCTGGGACCAGTGCCATCGTCACGATAATGAACTTCACCGTCACGGAAATGAACCATGAGGTATTGGCTGTCAATCACTTTCAGTCCGAGGACCTTAGTGGCTGTGCTTGGCGTGGCTGTCAGAAGAAGCAGACCTGCCAGTGCAGTCTTGAATAGTCTTTTCATCTTTTTTATTGTAAAATGGTTAGTGTGGGTACAAAGGTACAATAATTTTGTGATTTCAGACCATAAGTTCGTAAAAAAGTTGTAAATTTGCACCCTAAAGCATAATAATGATGAACAGGGGTGTGTTGTATTGCATCGGACTGAGTCTGGTAATCGTGGTGCTTTTCGCCTCGAATCTGTTGCTGGGATCTGTTTCGATTCCTGCTGAGAATATCATGCGTATTCTCTTGGGCGATACCAGTGAAAAGGCTTCCTGGCGCTATATCATCCTGGAGTCACGACTGCCTCAAGCCATTACGGCGATGTTCTGTGGTGCCTCGTTGGCCGTTAGTGGTCTGATGCTCCAGACCGTCTTCCGTAATCCGTTGGCAGGACCGAGTATCTTCGGTATCAACAGTGGTGCAGGCTTAGGTGTGGCGTTGGTGATGCTTTTCCTGGGTGGTGGACTCTCTGTGGGCTCCCTTCAGTTCACTGGCTTTGCGGCTGTTCTCATAGCGGCCTTCATTGGAGCGATGGCGGTGATGGCAGTCATCTTTTTCTTCTCCACACTGGTACGTAGTCATGTCATGTTGTTGATTATCGGTATCATGATTGGCTACATCTCTAATTCGGCTATCTCATTACTTAACTTCTTTGCTACCGATGAAGGCGTGAAGTCATATATGGTATGGGGTCTGGGTTCTTTCGGTGGTGTGTCGATGGCAAACATGCCAGTCTTCGTGGGGGTATCGCTTTTAGGACTGGCTGGTGCCTTGTTGCTCATCAAACCGCTGAACGCTTTGTTGTTGGGCGATCGTTATGCTGAAAATCTGGGTGTTAATATCATCGCTGTGAGAAACTGGCTCCTTGTGGTGACAGGTCTGTTGACAGCTGTTACTACCGCTTTCTGTGGTCCTGTGGCGTTCATCGGACTGGCTGTCCCCCATATGGCACGTCTCTTGCTGACCACTGACAATCACCGTCAGCTGTTGCCTGCCACAATACTCTGTGGAGCTGTGGTGGCACTGGTCTGTAACCTGCTCTGTTTCCTGCCTGGCGAAGGTGGGGTGATTCCTTTGAACGCTGTGACCCCACTTATTGGTGCACCCGTCATCATTTATGTAATCCTTCTAAACCATGACAGCATTTAAAATCTTCAAAATCAAACCAGAGGAGCGCATCCAGAGTCTGGTGGCTCTGGTGGTCATCGTGTTGCTTAATGCTTTGTTCATCTATCGCATGCACAATCTGTTTATGCAGGAGGGATTCGGTCCTTATTGGAAGGTGTTTGAGCGTGAACTGCATCTCTCAGGCTATGATCCTCTGACCTATTTAGGGGTGACCGACTGGGATGTGGTCTATCAGGTGTTCCGCCATCCTTTGCTGTCGTTTATGATCTGGCCACTTTATTTGTTGAACGAAGGACTGACGTGGCTCTTGGGTGTCAACTGTGTGCAGTATCTGGTGGCCTTCTGGCTGATTGTCTGTTCGTACTATTCCTATATTTTCCTTTATCGCATTCATCGTGAGGTCATCGCCTTGAGTCGTTGGGATGCCACGTTGCTTACGGCTTTCTATTTCTCCTTCGCCTATATCCTGCTTTCAGTGATAGTGCCTGACCACTTTACCATATCGATGTTCCTGTTGCTCATCACACTCTACATCTCTGGTATCTGTATTCAGAAAGGCAGGGAGTTCCGTTGGTGGCAGTCTGCCATCTTCTTTTATATCACAGCAGGTGTCACACTCTCCAATGGTATCAAGGTGTTTCTCTCTGGTTTTTTCGTCAATCTGAAGGATTTCTTCCGTCCAAAGTATTTGTTGTTAGCTGTTTTGCTGCCAGCTGCCTTGTTGTGGGGAACGGCCCAATGGGAGTATCGTGAATATGTTCTGCCCAAAGAAAAGGTACGTGCGGAGACCAAGGCCCGTCAGGAGGAGGCTTTGAAAAAAAAGGTGGCAGCCATGTCGCCTAAGGAACGGAAGGCTTTTGAGGCTAAACAGGCGCGTCGTGAGCTCAGGCTGAAGTTACAAAAGGAGAAATCGGGTCAGCCGATGGAGGATCATGGGTTCCTGAAGTGGACGGACATCTCTACCTCTCGTTGGCAGTCAATCTATGAAAATCTCTTTGGCGAGTCTCTTCAGTTCCACCGTCAGCACTTCTTGGAGGATACGTTGGTGGGGCGTCCTGTTTTCGTCAAGTATGATACGGTGTTCAACTACATCATTGAAGCCATCATCCTTTTGTTGGCTCTGGTTGGTATCTGGGTGGGGCGCAAACGCCGGTTCCTTTGGTTGTGTCTGTCGTGTTTCGGCTTCGACATGTTCATCCACCTGGTTTTAGGTTTCGGATTGAACGAGATTTTTATCATGGCGCCACATTTCATGTTTGTACTTCCCATAGCTACTGCTTATCTGTTCAGTTGTGTCCATTGGCGGTGGCTACGACTGACAGTTATCTTCCTGACCATCTATCTGTTAGTCTATAACGGTTATCTACTGACGGATTTCCTGCTGTCGCCTATCCGTGCGACGCTTTAAACGTGTTTTTCTTTGCCGAGCCACTTGCGGATGCGGCGGGTGAGCGACTTCTGGATATGTGAGAAGTTGCCGTAACGCAGGTTCAACAGCAACTCTTCGATGGAATTCTGAATCTTAATCCAGGGATGGTTCCAGGCATTGGCCTTGTAGAGCCGTTCCAGATAGGCTTCATGCTCTGTTACTTCTTGAGGGTGACGGAGCGGAAAGGTGAGTTCATGTCGCTGCATCGTGAAGATACGGCGTAGCCGATGAGGCGTGGTCTTCAGATCTGCAGAGAAATGGGTGGAGTCAGCCATCAGTCCGATATTGCTAATCTGGTTCTGTTGAGGCATGATGGCCATTGCATCGTAGAGGAGCATGTCGGCCCAGTAGATCGTCTCAAAATATTCTTTGCCGCTTTGACTGTGGTCGTGGAACATCTGTAGCATATCACTGCGCAGATGACGCTCTTTGGCAACGGTTTCCAGTTTCAGGCGTTTCTTTGGGTCATGCATAAAACCATAGGTAGGATCCCAACGTTCGGCTACCCGTCGCCACGATGCCCAACCCCAGATACTGAAGGCTGTCGTGAAGAAATAGCTGTCCTGACAGTCGGGTGTCACCTCATCGATATTAAAACCTGCAATCATCGAGATACGTTCATCATGTTCATAGCGGTCTAACATCTCTTTGCAAAAGGGGAAGAACGACTGGGCTGGTACGACGTCGTCTTCAAGTACAATTACCTTGTCGGCTAATGAGAAAGCCCATTGGTGGGAACGGAAGCCAGACGGATCGCAGCCCTGATTATGTTCCAGATATTGACGATGCACCTCACACTCCCAATCAATGTTCTCATCGCTGACAATCTCCCTACAAGCCATGATACCTGCCATATCCTGCTCACCACGGGGACCGTCCTGGTAAAGGAACAGCTTTGAGGGACGTGCTTGGCGCACAGCCTCAAATACCTGGGCGAAGGTGTCGCTGCGGGTGAAGAACAGCAGCAATACAGCGATATCGGTCTTAGCGGGATGTTTCATACGAGTTCAGGCATGATAAAGACGGAATGGATCTTCTGTTTCTCCTTAGGCGGAATCTCCATATAATTACGATAGAGATCGCTCAGGTAGGCATCAGGGTTACAGGGGGCACTGAAGGTCTTGCCCTCGAAGGTGATGGTGCCTAAAGGGAATACCGAATCCTGACGGTGCATGATACCATAGCCGTTGTTGATCAGGATGTTCGAGAGATAGACGTTCTTCGGACGGACGGCACAGAGCAGTACCCACACTCCACGGTTCAACAGATACTTCGCCCCAAACCAGAAGAACTCCGCAAAGGCACGCAGGGAATAGTAGTGGGCCTTGTGTAGGATAGAGTAACTGCGTGAGATTCCTAAAGTGACACGCTTCACCAGTTTCTTAGGCAGAGTGGGATAGTTGATCATGGGGAAGATATCCACATAGAGGCCTTTCTGATAGTCGGCTGCGAAGTTGTCGGCTCCCTCCACATAGAAGGAATTCAGGTCGCGCACCTTCACGATGGGCTCTTTCGACTGCGGTTCGTTCTGGGGTGTCTGCAAGAACAAACCTTCTCTTAGTTCAGTAGGTGCAATGCTGATGAAACGATCCAGATCCTCCTGTCGCATGGCGATGTCGATATCATCGTCCCAAGGGATGAAGCCCCCATGCCTGACAGCCCCTAAGAGGGTGCCACCATCGAGCCAGTAGCCTATCTGGTGTTTCTGACAGATGCGGTCGATCTCTTCGAGGATCGAGAGTTGCTTTAGCTGACAGGCGCGCAGCTGCTGGGCCTTGTATTGTTCCAAATAGGTATTCTTCATCTCAGTATGTCTAATGTCCTGTTGATGGCAGTCTTCATATCATAGCTTGGTTGCCAACCGATAGCAAGGAGCCGTTGGTTATCGAGGATAGCACGCATGGCAATCGAGAAACCTTTTTGTTCCGTTTCCGAAGGCAGATCGAACACCACATCCTTCTTCGCCCATTCTGCACAAAGACGGGCAAAGTCCTTCAATCTGACATCACAAGCCTGATTTGCGATGTTATAAGGCACCCCGTCCTCACCCTGAATCAATACATGGAGCATAGCACTGACAGCATCAGCCACATAGGTATAAGAGAACAGCTGTTCGCCTTTGCTTTTCAATACAATATCCTCACCGTTGAGGGCCTTTATGATAAACTGTGATGAGGCCTTGCTATCACTCATCAGCATTGTTGGACCAAACACACGACTCAGTCTGACGAGTTTCACCTTCACACCTTCTTCTGTGATATATGACTGACAGAGTGCTTCGCTGAGACGCTTCGATTCCGGATAACAGGCGCGGGCATTGCGCAGGTTCAACTGCCCCGTATAATCCTCCGTAAAGATATCCTCACCTCTTGCATTGCCATAAACTTCGACGGTGGAGGGATAGAGTACGGTAGCTCCATCTATTAATGCTTTCTCTAAGGCATGTTCGGCTCCCTTCACGTTGATCTCGATGGTCTCTATCGGGAACTGTGAGTAGGCGAGGGGATGGGTGTTGGAAGCCAAGGGGATGATGTAATCCACAATAGGCAGGTCAGCGAGCGACGCACGGGCATCGTGTTCTACAAAGTGGAAATGCTTATTATCATAGTACTCTCCCAGACGGGTGGCAGCTTTCTCACGACTACGCCCCAAGGCATAGATGGTAATGTCTGCACCCTCTGTATTAGCCTTCATCAAAGCATCAATCAGACAGACACCTATCAATCCCGTTGCCCCAGTGATGAGGAAACGTTTGCCATACAGACTCGCCATATCCTTGGTCTGACAGATCCGTTTCAGATCCTCCTGATAAAGAGGATGCTGTTTGTTGAGTGTTCTTATTTCAGCCATGTGTCCTTATCCATTTTCATATAACCCTTAAACATCTCCAGATCATCTTTTGTGGTCAGTTTGATGTTCTTATCTGATCCTGCGGCGAAGTGTAGGGTCTCGCCCAATTCCACCATCATTGTGTTGGTGTAAGATGAACCATAAATACCAATCCCTTTCTCGAAGGCCTCATGATAAGCTGAGTCAAGGCGTCCGAACTGATAAGCCTGTGGGGTTGAGACACGACGCAACGTCTCACGAGGGATATACTGGCGGGTGGTGGTCTCGTCGTCTGGGTTCACGATGAAGATCTGTTCGTTGTAGGGCAGCGAGGTCACACCGTTTCCATATTGACGGGCCTTCTGTATCACATCAGAAAGTACGGTATCATCCACCAACGGACGGATACCGTCGTGGATGATGATGATATCGTCGGCTTTTGCCTTTGCTTCCAGATGGAACACACCGTTGCGGATGCTCTCCTGGGCACTCTTGCCACCAGAGACCACATCTTGCAATTTTGTGATATTAAACTGGTTGGCGTAGGCCCTCAGCACATCGTGCCAGCCATCGAGACATACCACGTCGATGGCGTCCACCATCGGATGACGCTGGAAACTCTCCAAGGTGTAGATCAACACGGGCTTGTCATAGACATTGATGAACTGTTTGGGAATGTCCTGCCCCATCCTGTTGCCGGAGCCGCCGGCGATAATCAAAGCATAGTTCATATCTTATCGTTTAAATTTGTTCTTTACAAAGTCGAGGGTTTCGTCAAGGATTCTGGCTCGTGCCACTTTCATTACGAGCAGATAGAGTAAGGCTACCATCACCACCCTACAGAACAGCAACAGCCAGAGGTTGGTGATAGAGCTGGTGATGAAGGCTGTTACTATCATCACACCAGCTGCGGCGAGACCGAAGGGCATGATGTCCTTCAGGAATAATAATAAGGAGTAGGCCGTCAACCTACTGGCAAAAGAAAACCACACGAAGAGCCAGAGAAGGTTCAGTGCCACGTAGGCCATCACCATCGTGTGGATGCCATAGGGGTAGAGTAGCAACATCGCCAGAATCTCCAAAAGTCCCAAGGCGAGGGTAGCCCCCATGAAGATACCAGATTTCCCTTTGCTGATGATCAGGTCAGCTAGCAGCACGCTGATAGGCGCCACTGCCCCACAGACGCAGAGCCATTGCAGATATTGGGCTGACACCAACCACTTCTCACCGATGGCGAGCACGATAAACTCCTTTGCCACCAGACCGAAGCCCAACAGCAACGGGAAGGAGATAAAAGCCGCAAATCGCACCATCTTCCTCAGGACGGCAAGCTGTCGCTCCTGGTCGTCTCTCACACTCACCAGCACGGCCTGATCCACCTGCTTTACCATTCCTTGAATCAGCGATGTACACTTGTTGTTCCATTGGTAGGCTTGGTTATAGTTGCCCGTATCGTAAGCTGAGTAATAACGTCCCAACAGGATATTCATCACATTGTTGTTCACGTGGGTGAGCACATCACTGATTAGGATCTTCACACTGAAGGGGAAAGCCTTGCGGACAAATGAGAAGTCAATCTGAAGCGAGGGCCGCCAGTCGCTGTAATGCCAGCGCAACAAGGTCGAAATCAGGATAAAGAGGTTTGTCTGCGTGGCGAGACTCCAATACGAGAACCCCTGCCAGGCCATGATGGCAGCCACGCAACTTGAGATAATCGTTGCTGTGATACTCGCCTTAGCCAGTTGTTTGGCTCGCAGGTTCTTATAGAGATAAGCCGCCTGGGCTACGCCAGAACAACTAAACAGCAATCCGATAAAGGCATAGCGACAAAGGGACACCAGTCGCGGCTCGTGGTAATAATCGGCAATGAAAGGTGCCGAGAAAAAGAGGATCAGATAGATGGAACCACCCATCAGGATGTTAAACCAGAACACCGAGTTGTAGTCGCTGTCCTTCGGCTCCTTTTCGTTGACGAGTGCTGTCGAGAAACCGCTGTTCTGCAGGGCTGTGGCAATCAGTGAGAAGATGGTGATCATAGCGATCAATCCATAGTCCGACGGCGATAGCAGACGCCCCAGGATGATGCCGAACACCAGTCCCAGCAACTGCTGTATGCTGTTGTTCATCCCGCCCCAGAAGAGCCCCTTCGCCGTTTTCTCCTTCAGTGATTCCATAATTCTGCTGCAAAGATAGAAAAAAATCTTATTTTTCCAACGTTGTTCGTCGATAATTGAATGACTGCCAGTAATATCGCTTGAGTTTTTCTGAAAGGAAAGAGCGTCGGATCAGTTCTCTGGCAAGTGGCTGTTCGTTGGCAAAAGTGTCAAGTTCGCGCTTCACGAGCCTGGATGAAAGACCTATGCGACGACCAAACTCCTCAAAGTCATCACGATTCACAGTGCGAGTGTCTGAAAGTAGCATTCCTTCACGGAATAGTCCCTTGTCAAGTGCAAAGATACGAGGCTCGTAGAGGTGGAGACTGGTGTTAATGAGATCATAGGCAGGAGCCAGATGGTATTCGCCATCGCCTCTGTTAATCAGTGAGAAATTCTTCAGATGGGCGTCATCATTGAGAATCAAATAGTTAAAGACGACTAAACGGAAGAACTTCAGGATCTCAATACTTGGAGCAGTTGTATATTTCCCGATAATCTCTGCACACTCCTCATAACTCAGATTACTGTATTTATAATCGCTGCCACCATTGGCTTTTGTCAAACCTGCCAACGAGGCGAGGTCTTCTTGCTGGTATTTACTGCCATCAGGGGCTACATCGAAACGGCGCGTGATATAGGCAGCCTCGCCATCGCGGAAGAAACAAAGTGCGTTGGGAGCAGTGTCGATGCGATACACTTGCGAGGCTAACTGCATGCTCAGATGTTCATTAGCAGGACAATCTTTGCGCTCCAGCAAGGCATAGGAAGATGGTGCTGGCTTCAGAATATAATGTCCACGTTCTTGTTCATTGGGTCTGACAAGCTGATGATCTCTGACAATCAGTCCTGCTTTGGGTTGGACACCAGAAAGGGATACCCGCCCCACATGTTTGGCATATTCCTCATGATCAGCCGTTTCGTTGTTGGGACTGTCGAAAGGTAAGACGTGAGAAACCTGATTGCCGTCAAAAAGTAGTTTGAGGGCAGCAGGCGAATAGGTATTGAAACCTTCTGCGAGGGTCGATGGGCAAATATTCAGTTCTTCCATTACGTTGTAGGTTTAATGGTTACGGCCCCAATTGTGTCGATCTGTGCTGTTGCTAAAAGGATGCCAAAGTCGTCGTTCTCATCGATATGTAGCAATGTAGACTGCAACTGACGGTTGGCACCTTCTGAAAGCATATTAAAGAAATACGGGAAGAGGACTGCTGACTGATAAGCATCTTTGCGAACAGGCATATTCAGACAGACAGGATCACCGTGATAGTCTTCATAATAGGTGAAGACATATTGTCGATCGTCAGTCTCCTGTAGGATTCCTGCCTCGACATCGTGAATGAGTACTTTACACTGTCTCATATGTCATAGTTTTAACGTGGATGTCCATCTGTAGTCCAAGAGTCTCAAGTATGGTCAACAGGGTAGTAAGCTGTGGATTCCCTTCGCCGCGCTCTATGGCGACGAGGGTGTTGATACCCACTCCAGCTAAGTCTGCCAGCGTCTGCTGATTGATGCCCAGATGCTTGCGGCGTTCCCTGATGATTGTTCCTATTTCTTTCTGATTCATACTTCCCCTAAATCACATTATGTTGTGATTTCGCTGCAAAAATAGAAAAAAGATTCGAAACCTCCAAGCAAAATCACAATAAATTGCGATTTCTACAAAAAAAAGTTTATAAGGATTATCGATCAGAAACCAATCTTTTTCACGTTCGTCTCGTCAAGACGTTCGTTGTCGCAGTGGCGGATGAACGACACATTCGCATATATCAAAACAGAGGCACTTTTTGCAAATGACTACAACAATGGTGTCATATAAAGCGGAAGGTATGTAATACCATCCTCTACCTTATAGTCGGCAGCATGAAGAACTGTGGGAGCGGTCATGTATTCTCCAAACTTATTCATGCATTTCGTCAGAGAGGACAGCGTGTAGTTCTTACCACTCTTGACCTCTATCGGACGGATGTTATGGCGGCTGGTCACTTTGTCCTTCTGGAGCAGAAAGTCGATTTCCATACGCTCCTCAGCTTCCTCTGATGACTTGCTATAAAAGAAGAGTTTGTTACCACAGGCTGTCAGCATCTGGGCCACGATGTTCTCAATGAGCATTCCCTCGTTCACCTCTAACTTTCCAAAGAGTAACTTCTGGTAAATCTCTGACGAGACGATGCCCTTTTCATCGAAAGCGTGACTGATCAACAATCCCGTATCGTTCATATAACACTTCAATGTCGTGCGATCTTCATTCATCTTCAGTCCGATGTTCGGTTCTGTCGAATTGTAGCAGATGTTGACCACTCTTGCGTCTTTTAGCCAGAAGAAAGCATCGTCCCAATCGCGATATTTCGCGCCGGGCTTCAGGGCAGACAGCCGGAACTTCTTTTCGTGCTTGGAGAGCTGAGGAGGAATCTGATCGAAGATAGATACCACCTTGTCGGCTATCTCACCAGCATAATTGAAGATGTCGTTACGATAGATGGCCAGCACATCGCGCTTGGCAGCATCTACGGCATCGAAATCCTTTGTCTCAACATACTTCTTGACGGCCTGCGGCATACCTCCCACTATCATATAGAGACGGAAAGCATCCATAGCCTGACGATGGAAAGCCTGCCCCATCGGCTTATGTTCGGCATACATCTTACGTATCAAGTCCATCAGCATGTCATTACCTGTAGCCCAAAGGAACTCCTCAAAGTCCATCGGGTACATCTGAATGGGACGTTCTTCCGATGGGAGCACGATGCCTTGGGTATTTTTCTTGATGCTGACCAGCGATCCTGTCTCAATATAGTCATATCGACCATCAGCTACCAGAAACTTGATGGCAGCTCTCGCCCTGGGACACAACTGTACCTCGTCAAGGATGATAAGTGACTTGCGCTCATGGAGCTTCACTTTGTAGTGCTGGCTCAGATAGAGAAATAGTGTATCAAGGTCTTCCAGATAGAGGTCAAACCAGTCTCTGACCATCTGGGGAGCCTTGTTGAAGTCGATGAGGATATATGATTCGTACTCATTCTTGCCGAACTCCTCTACGATATAGCTCTTTCCGATGCGTCGTGCTCCCTCTATGAGTAGTGCAACTTCACCATTTCTTTTCTCCTTCCAGTCAAGGAGTTGCTGATATATTTTCCGCTTCATCATAATTCTGTTTGCACCTTTTTGAGATTTTTGTTCCACTATATTCTACACCTTTTTGAGATTTTTGATGCTGCAAATATACACCTTTTTGAGATTTCTTGCAAGTTTTTGCCCAAAAACTTAAGAAAAGTTGCTGATATTTTCCTGAAAAGGTCCTCAAGCCTTACTGCTCACTGCCAGATTGCTTACTTCTCGGTGGGAGTTTGCTTACTTCTCGCTGGACATTCCCAAGGTGGGAACATTTTATTCCCAGGCTGGGAAAAATTGCTACCATTAATGCTAGCAATTGCTACCTTTAATGGTAGCAGGATTTTCATTAAGTGGCTGTTGTTGATGGATAATTGCCACTTTTCTCATCCTCTCCCTTGAATATCCCAGAATTCCTTTAAATAAAGGAGAAATGTAGCAGGAAGCACTCCCTTGACCTCTCCCTTGACCTCTCCCTTAGCACCCCCTTGTCTCTCCCTCCCTTCATTTTTTAACAATTTCAAAATAATCGCATAATAATTGGAGAAACATTTGTATATCTAAAATATTTTTTGTACCTTTGCACCTCGAAAGAGCGAACAGCAATGTCACTCTGAAAAACACGCTATGAGAAGCGGTAAGGATGCGAACCAAGGAATTGGCTAAGAATCGACTATAATTACTATCATATGAAGAAGAACTCTATCATTTGCAATGAGGCTCAAGGAGTCTCATTGGAAGGGACGCTGGCTGTCCAGCAGTTCCTTCAAGACAACTACCTTTTCCGTCGCAATGTGCTGAATGGAAAGGTGGAACTTACGACCAAGCCTGCTGAGGATGAGGCACCCTTGTGGCGTCCGCTGACTCAGGAGGCACTAAACAGTATCATCATCCGTGCCAAGCGCGAGGGTGTGTGCGAGAAGGGCAGTCCAAAGACGGACATTGTGGAGTATGTCCATTCTGAGGAGATCGATGTCCACAATCCCATTGGCGAGTTTATCAACGGCTTGCCTCAGTGGGATGGACAGAACCATCTAGCCCAGCTCTTCAGTCGTCTGCCAGGCCTCAGCTCTGAGCAGATGAACTACCTCACCGTCTGGCTGCGATCTGCTGTGGCCCACTGGCTTCAGATGGACACACTTCACGGAAACGAGTGTGTGCCCACGCTGATTGGTGCGCAGGGGTGTGGTAAGACCACCTTCGTGCAACGCCTATTACCTTTAGAGTTGCGCCAGTATTTCCTCGATCATTTGAACCTGTCGAATAAGTTCGACAAGGAGATGGCGCTGACGAACAATCTGCTGGTGAACCTCGATGAGTTGGAGGCCATTCGTCCAAGTCAGCATGCTGCTCTAAAGCAGACGCTTTCGAAGAGCAAGGTGAATGGACGCCCTATCTATGGCTGTGCCCAGGATGATCGTCCACGTTATGCCTCATTCGTGGCTACCACCAACAACCCCCATCCGTTGACGGATGTCACAGGCAGTCGTCGTTTTATCTGTGTGAGGATTCCCGAGGGTCTCTACATCGACAACAGCGATGAGATCGGTTATGGACAGCTTTATGCGCAGGTGGTGTATGAGATCCGTGAGTTGAAGGCGCCGTATTGGTTTAACAATACTGAGGTGGCCCGTATTCAGGAACTGAACCTGGAGTTTATGGAGCAGAAAGACATCTCTGAGGTGATTGGCACCTGTTTCCGTAAGCCGCTGGAGGGGGAGAGTTGGAAGCGCATGAACAGCACGCAGATTCTCAATGAGATCCGCATCGAGTATCCTTCCATTCCCAACACCACGAAATCAAAGGTGGATGTGGGTTTGGCGATGAAACTGCTTGGCTTTGAGCATACGGAGTGCAGCCACGTGAAGTATTACAGGGTGATTCCTCTCAAGGCAGCTTGAAGGGAGTACCCAAGGGAGTGCAAAAGGGGGAGCCGAGGGAGAGGGTAAGGGAGTACCCGCCTTCGCGCTTCCCCTTTATTTAAAGGTGTTTCAGACATCCCAAGGGAGAGGATGAAAGAAACGCCACTTTTTTATCTCCTTTGTAATTCGCTCAGAAAAACTCATAGTTCACACCCGTCTTCTTCCCACAAACATAAGCGATGGAGTCTGCAGGAGAGCAACCATCTCCCTTCCGCAGGTTGTCAAGATAGAGCGGTTCGCCCTCTACGATGAGACTGCACTGGAAGGTGTCGCCAGGCTGAATCCGAGTGTTTACTGAGGCGATCACCTTGAATGACAGGTTGCCCAGATATTCCACGTCACATACCCTTCCAGGCTGCCACGTCAACCGCAACTTTTCGCCAATGCCCAAATCACTGCTGACGCTTAGTTTCCGTGACATCACGGGACTGCTCTGCTGCTCCTTTGGCAGCTTGGCGTTCTCTTGGAAACTTTCCCAATCCTGATATCCCAGAAATTGGGATACGATATTAAGTGTGCTGACTCTTGGCTGCACATCTTTCTCAATATAACCCCAAAGACGCATCAGGGTGGTACGACTCACGAGAACATGCAGCCTAGCGTAAATACGCTCCCTCAAGAACTCAAAATCCTTCGGAGTGCACAGTTTCTTTTTTAGTGCTGCTTCTACGTCTGAACGGAGTAGCTCGTAGCTTTCTATTTGCTGATATTGACTATTCTGTTTCTCCATTTCGTAACAATAGCTTCGTTGTGTCGATACATTGCGTTTCTTATCTCATCCTTCTCAGCGTCGCTAAAAGAAGAATCCATCTGCTTAAGATAATTCTCTATGGCTCTTTCGCCCGACTGACATCTGTATGTAAAGTCGCTCCATATATAGAGGATGTTGGTCAGCGTGTCCAGATGCTTGTCGATATTCGTCTGACGCATGGTTTTGTCAATGAGAGCCTTCCCCTTGCTGATAGCATCCTCTACTTTTTTTCTGCTTGTTTCCAAGGCGATTTCTCTCTGTCTCTGCTGCTGGTTGTAAAGCCTTAGTTCAGTAGTGGAATCTGCCAACTGCTTTAGCTTTTGCTGTTGTGCCCCCAGTTGTTGCTGATAGGTTGCGTTAATTGCAGCCAGTTTTTCGTCCTGTTCCTTAGCCCTTCGCACTTGCAAGCCTATTAGCAGTATCATGGCTATTATTAGCATAGCCCCCAACCATACGGCAACATTTCTGATGCGACTGTTTGTTGAATGGATAGCATGTTGCAGGTCCCCCATTTGCTGATAACGCTGTTCGATGGGCCGTAAACACCTATTTATTATATAATGGTAACGCCATCCTAATTCCATTTGCTGCATGATGATGCCTAAGCTATAGATGTCGTTGCGTCCGTCAGCCAAAGCCGTCTGCATCTGTTCTGGCGACATGTAGGTGGGGGTTCCTGCAGGCTGTTTCAAAATGGTGTGACTATCCGTATCGGCCAGTCCAAAGTCAATCAGCTTCACATGGCTGCCGTTGCCTGTGACAATGATGTTTGTGGGTTTCAAATCGCGGTGGACGATACCTTTCGTATGGAGATAGGACACAGCATCCGTTATCTCCTGCATCACTCTGAGTTTCATCTGTCGTGTAGGCTTTTCTGTCAGCCACTCCTTAAGCGTCACGCCATCGACATACTCCATCACGATGCACAGGCCCAACACCTCAACATCCTCCAATCCCACGGCCATCACCACGCCTGGGTGCTGCAACTGCATCAGAATTTCGAACTCTTTCCTCAGTCGTTGTTGATAGCCTGCCTCACCTGCTACTTCCTTTCGCAGTCCCTTCAACAGCCACCAACGCCCATAACGTTTCGCCTTAGCCACTACGTTAACTTCCGACGTAGCTAATATCTCCACATCGGTAAACGTCTGGCTAATGCCCTCGAATGAATCTGGGAGATAGCCAGAGGCTGATGAATCGTAATTCTCGTGATACATGGTGCAAATTTAACAGATTATGTGCAAAGATACAAACTTTTCTTGAAAAGGAATGAAATGGAACAACTGTTTTTCCTCCAAAGTGACTAATTTTGCACAAAATCTTAAAAAAACAGCTCACAATGATACAACTTTCAAGAAAATTGCTTATCTTTGCCCTGTCAGTTGAGAAAGACTGGCAACATCGAGGAGAGCGATTAAGCTTTGACCCGTCAGAGAATCTGCAAAATTCAAAGTATGCGGGCGAGAAGTCTGAAAGCTGTTCCTCCTGCAGTAGCATATATATTGCTTGCTCCGCTATGGAGTCAGCTTACATATATACCTGCAGGTGTGAGCTGATTTTCATTCTTACGCATACGGGTATTGCAGAACCTTCTGACTAAGGATGTCAAGAAGGCTCACACTCTTTGTGCATATGTAATAACTATAAAACAATAGAACTATGTTTTCAAAAGAATTAGAAGAAATTATCGACGCAGCTCTTGCTGATGGTGTGATTACTGACGTTGAACGCAAAGTATTACACAAACGTGCATTGGCAGAGGGGGTTGACCCTGATGAGCTTGACGTGATAATTGATGGAAGACTGGCCAAAGCCAAGAAACAGGAAGACTGGCTTCGTCCGGCTCCACCTCAACAATTGGCAAACGAGAAGCATGGTAACATTGTGAAGTGTCCAAGTTGTGGGGCTCAAGTCGTTGGAGGTTCTGCAGTATGCCCGGAATGTGGTTACACATACGCTAATATTAAGGAGAATTCCTCTATAAAAAAGTTTCAGGAACAACTTGATGCTTATAACAAAGAAAACCATATTTCTGCTGACAGCACAGATGCTTTGTCAACGACTACAAACGGATGCTTAATGTATCTCTTTTGGCCGTTTATGCTCATAAAATGGTTCTTTAGCCAAGCCAATCCTATTCACAAAAGGAAAATGGACATCATTACTACATTCCCCGTACCGAATACTCGTGGTGATCTTTTGGAATTCTTAACAGCCATTCAAATGCGCATCAACCCCTTCGGTCCCAAAACAGGATGCAGTCCATTTACAGGCAATGAGGATATGAGCTATGCTTATTGGCTACTTTTCGCGAATTGTATAAACAAAGCCCAATTGAGTTTTCAGAAAGACCAAGACTTTGTTCGTTATTTCAGAATTTACGACGAAAACCTGAAAAAGTCGAAGAGTTTCATGGGCTGGGTTAGGACAAATCCAAAGATTACAATAGCATTAGCAATTGTTGTCTTCTACATTATCTATTTCACTATTATTGGCAATCTTCGTTAACTGATATTTTTAGATATGGGACTATTTGGCAGAGGGAATAGTGGCGGACTAATGAATGTCATCCGCTGCGACGAACAAGAATACATGGTGTGGAAATGGCGACCGGAAGGACTGGATGTCAATTCTACGAGTAGAGAAAATGCAATCCGCTATGGCAGTAGCCTGAGGGTAAAGGATGGCGAAGTGGCTGTATTTGTCTATAAAAGTCAAAACGGGCAGATGCAGGACTTTATCGAAGGCCCATTTGACGATACCATCAAAACTGCAAACTTCCCCGTACTGGCAAGCATCGTGGGAATAGCCTTTGGTGGAGAGTCGCCCTTTCAGGCAGAAGTCTATTTCATCAACCTGCAAAGCAACAACCAACTACGTTTCTCGGTGCCTTACTTCGACGTGTTCGACCCTCGCCTGCCAGACCACGGTGTGCCTATGGCCGTGAGAGGAACCATCACCTTCAACATTACCGACTATCGTGGCTTTATCAAGTTAAACAGACTTGTAAACTTCGACCACGACCAGTTTATGACGCAGATAAGAAGTGCGCTACAGAAATATATCAAAGGCGTGGTGATGAATGTGCCACAAGAGATGGGTATTCCTGTAGTACAGATGGAACGCCAGTTGTTGGAGATTAACGATCGAATATCGAACTATCTGAAACCTAGAATGGAAGGTGACTTTGGCGTTAACATGAAGGCACTTGATATTGGTGCAATGGAAATAGATAAGGAAAGTCCATATTATGAGGAACTTCGACAGCTCACCGCTGGCAACACTGCAAGGACGATGAATGCCCAAACGGATGTTAATATCCAAAACATGCAGGATACACAACGCATTAATGCTGAGAATATGGCTGAAACAATGCGCATACAGCGAGAAGAGATGCAGCGTGCACAACGACTGCAAACAGAAACAAACTTTATGGGTGCTCACTCGCTCGACCAGCAGACAGAGGTACTAAAAACTGGTGCTCAAAGCTTAGGCCAAATGGGAACGATGGATGCTGGTGGTCAAGGTGGTGGTGGCATGAATCCAGCAGGCATGATGACAGGCATGATGATGGGTGGAGCTATGGGACAGCAGATGGCAGGCATGATGCAAAATATGGGACAGCAAATGCAAGGTACAATGAATGCTCCTCCGCCAATACCAAATGTGCAATATCATATTAGCGTTAATGGCTCTCAGGCAGGTCCATTCAATATGCAACAACTCGTGCAAATGGCTCAAAGCGGACAGCTGACACCACAGACATACGTATGGAAACAAGGAATGCCTAATTGGGCTTTTGCTAGGGATGTTCCAGAACTTGCAGGCTTATTTGCACCTCCAGCACCAGGCTCAATGCCTCCCCCTCCTCCACCAACAGTATAACTATAATAACGTAAGATATGGATAATCAAAGCTTCTTTTCAATAGACCGATTGGTTGAGTTTGGCCTTGGTATGGGTATTGCCCAGCAGATGGTTGGCATGATGAACCAATACATGCAACAAATGTATGTGCCTGGTTCCATTCAGAGCATGCCCAAACCAATGCCTAATATCTATTATGTCGCCATTGATAGGCAACAGGTAGGTCCTCTGAATGATGGCGAACTCTCACAATTGATTTCGCAGAAGCGAATCAACAAAGACACGCTCGCCTGGGTTCCTGGCATGCCAGCATGGAAACCTATTGAACAAATCCCTGCAATCCTAAAAGTAGTAGCATTAACCCCTCCACCGTTGAACGTATGAAAATATCTTGGTTTTATGCATTCCTGTCATTAATAGTGGCTGCAGCATTGGCTTTGCTGGCATACGATATGGCAAAGGATGAGAAAAACAATCTCGACATTCTCGTTGCTATAGGTACAGGCATAACAGTTATGATTACCCTCGGAGGTGCATTAGCCTTAAGACTGGAGAACACCAGGGCTAATGTCAACCAAAGGGTTTGGAGTGGGGTAATGTTCGTTGTCATGCTCATCGCGAATTTTTGTTTCGCTGATTTTGGTGTAAAGATGCCGTGGTATCCTGTCATTATAGCGTGCTTACTTGTAATACATCTTGGTGTGGCAAGAAGCATTGCCAACGTGAAAGATATCTAACCACAATAAATAATCCAAAAAGAAAATGCCGAAACGCTTAAAAGGTTGTAGGCAAAATAAACTAAATCAAAATTATTATGAATATGAAAAAATTAATGTTTTTTTTAGTTGCAATGGTCTGTTGGCAATATTTGTATGGGCAGAGACCTAGTATTAAAGAAGCAGATAAGGTTATGGGTAATCTTGCTGGTCCCAACAACTTTATGGCAAATGATTTTGACACCAATGGTTATACTGAAGATGCTGCTTATGAAGCCCCTAACTCTGCTTTAACAAAAAAATGGTTTTTCCGTAACGTCAATGAATATCGTGAAAATCCAAAAGGCTATATCATATTTAATTCTAATGGAACATTAAAGATGTGCTGGGATTTCATATCTTTTTATTCCGAAACACCTGGGAGATGGAATCGTACAAAACAAACACTAAAAATGACGTTCAATTTAAATTTGACAAAAGCTTTTGATTATGATTTAAGTGGATATTCTTTACGTCAGAAAGATGGGTTTAAACAAAATAAACAAGAACTCTTATCTAGTATGCGTAAAGGAGGGACTATAACAGAAAAACATACTATACTGAGATTAGACGATTTTATGGTTCTTGATAATAAAGACGGTTTGTTTTCATGCTATCTTGTCTCAGAAGATTGGGTGATTAACAAAATTAAAGCTAAAGAGGAAGAAGAAACAAAGAAAGCTGAGGAGGAAAAAATAAGAGCAGAACAGCAAAAAATAAGAGCCGAAGAGGAAAAAAAAGCTGCTGAAGAAAATAAAAAAAGAATCGAGTTAGTAAATTTAAATACTCAAGCATATAAATATGCACACGAAGGTAAGTTCGACGATGCGATTTCTACGATTGAAAAGGCAATAGAACAGCAACCAGATAATGCTAATTGGTATGACAGCAAAGGAGAGATACTATACTTAAAAGGAGACAAGGGAGGAGCAAAAGAAATGTATGATAAAGTTATCAGCATTGACCCAAATTTCAAAGAAAAAGGAAGTGTGCTATGTTTCTTAATGGATAATCAGGGTTGGAAGCAGGTTGGTGATAATTTTCCGTATGTTATTCCGTTTAAGAAGATAAGAGTCAAAAAAACTTCTGGTGTTCCAAGCGAATATTGCTGTGTATTTTTTACCACAGAGCCAGGTTCAAATCGAAGTCAACAGGATACCAATTATTGTGTAAATTACTTTATGAATTGGATTTATAATGGGAAGTCCTATTATGACAAAAGATTCAAGAAGTGTACTGACGTTGGTGACGGATGGTTTGAATACGAATACAGTCAGACGATGTACTTCTCTCATTATCAAAAAAACGCGCCCAAGGATTGTCTTCAGGTATTAATTGAATAGTTTTTTATGAAACATAGATGTCAAATAATTGAAAAGTCTTGTAAATACACTAAATCAATGATAGAAAACAGGAGGCATTATGTGCCTCCTGTTATTACAGAACTAATATGCACCATCATATCCGTAAAATAGCATTTTTCATAGTTGTGTTTGTTTCTTGGAATCCGAGTTTTGCACAAACAGATTGGGGACGTTTGCTCTCGGGCACTATCAAGGCAGGACAGGCTATGACTATTACAGACGAAGAACTGGCAAACATTGTTCGTGAGCAAGTAGTCGCAATGGACAAAGCCAACAATGTTTGTAGTCAGGATAGTGAGTATACCAAAAGACTAATGAGGTTAACAAAAGGAATGACGAATGCAGATGGTATCAAGTTGAACTTTAAAGTCTATTTGACCAAAGAATACAATGCCTTTGCATGTCCTGACGGTAGTGTCAGGGTGTTTTCGGCATTGATGGATGTCCTTGATGACAATGAATTGCTTGGTGTGATAGGACATGAGATAGGACATGTAGCATTACGTCATTCTAAAAAAGCATGGCGAAGTGCTCTCCTCAGGAGTGCAGCTTCAGATGCAATCGGCTCAAAAAGTACTACTTGGGCAACTTTGTCTGATTCGTATTTAGGAAGTATTACAAGTTCGGCTCTATCTGCCAAGCATTCACGCTATCATGAAACGCAAGCTGACGATTATGGCTATAGTTTTCTGAAGAAATGTGGTAAAAATCCTTGGTCTATTGGACTGGCTTTTAAAAAGTTAAAAGCACTATCAAAGCAGAAAGAACACTCTAAGTATGACAAACTGCTTGAAGCCTTCTCCTCTCATCCAAATTTTGACGAGAGGATAGGACATATAAAAGATAGAGCAAGAGAAGATGGGTTTAAATGTAACTAAAATATGAAAAAAATAATTATAACTATTTTGTTTTCAGTAACAGTATTAAGTATTCAGGCACAACAGAAACAAATATCGTACATCAAGAATGATGGCTCATGGTATATGATCTATGATGAACAAGGAAAGAAGATGAGCACCGTCTCAAAGTCAACTGTTGGTGAAGTCGTGGGGTGGGGCATTGATTTCTTTGTTTCTCTCGATGGGAGTTGGTATAAGATATACGATTCAAGTGGCAAGAAAATCAATACGCTTAGCAAAATGAGTGTAGGCAAAGTTGTTGCTGTCTCTGGTAACACCTTCACAAGTGAGGATGGAGGTTTTCTTAAAACATACGATAAGACTGGAAAGAAGATCAATACAAGAAGCAAATAAAAAAGCGTGGATTTCTATGCTCACTTAAACTTTGCAGAGTCAGAGAAAATGGTGAGTACTTGTCATATTTGCAGGGGGTTGTTCCCCCTGTAGTTTGTTATTAACCTGTCTCATGTTATTTCAGAACTTATATGCACCATCATATCCTTTAAATAGCATTTTTCTTAGTTGTGTGTGTCTTGGAATCCGAGTTTTGCACAAACAGATTGGATGCGCGTCCTTTCTGAAACTATAAAGGTTTTGTAGAAAATGGCACTATAAATTTTAAGAATTTTGCGTTTATGTGCCGATAAAATTTTGAGGAAACTCCTTGTTGATAGAGTATCCTTATCGATAAGGAATAGCATGGGACGTTTGCCGTACAAAAGAATCTCGTCCCACTTATGCCTCTCAGCAAGCAACTATTCGCCGCGCGGGTGGAGATGACTTTGCAGTTCTTATCTCATAACCCCAAACCCCGGAATAAACAAATTACAGGAAAAACGCTAAATATGCAGGCAGGTACCTCACAGATTCTTCGCGAGCATAGTCCTTTGTATAAACGAGGTAACGCTCATTGGTGAGACGCGATGAGAATTTCTTGCAGAAAGCATCTAATGAGGCGTGTGTCTTATAGGAAGATGATTTCACCTCTATTGGTAGGATCTTGGTTCCACGAGACAACAGAAAATCAACCTCGTAATTATGCTTCCCACTCTCCGTGGGCCATGAAAGATAAAATAGCTTGTTGCCTGAAGCCGTAAGCATTTGAGCCACGATATTCTCATATAAATACCCAAGATTGGTAGCAAGTTTATCGCTGAGAAGTTTCTCATAAATGATGTTTTCCGTAAATGCTTTATCACGGAATGCCAGCGTAACAAAAAGACCTGTGTCGCCTACAAACATCTTATATTGTTCTAAATCTTCCGTACTGCCAAGACCAACATTGGGATCATCACAATGGTGGGAGATGTTGACTGTTTTTGACTTCTCCATCTCTGAAATGAGCTCGATATAGTCTTCGTTTCTTGCTTTTGGAATTACACTGGAAATCTGATAGCGAGAAGCGTTGCTATTCAACTGGGCAGGTATGGCGGCAAAGATGCGAGCAGCTTTCCCAGATGGGTCAATTTTACCAAAGTCCTCGTCGTAAAGATCCAAAATAAGCCTTTTAGCACGATCCACCATTTCAAAATTGTTGGTTTCCAAGAAAGTATCTACAGCCTGAGGCATACCGCCCACAAGCATATAAAGACGGAAGTCCCGCATCAGTTTGCGGTGGGCTTCCTTCAGGGGCTGTGGGTGTTCCCAGATGTTACGAAGCAATGGGATTGTCGCTGTGTCGCCTATGGCCCAACGAAACTCTTCGTAATCCATCGGATACATACTGATACGTTCTTCTTCGCTGGGAATGAGTATGTGATCTGTATTCTTACGGATAGATATCAACGAACCAGTTTCGATATAATCGTAACGATGATCTTCCACAAACGACTTAATTGCCTGGCGAGCAAGTGGCTGAAACTGAACCTCATCAAAGACTATGAGTGACTTACGCTCAACTAATTGTACACCATATACCAACTGAAGCCTCAGGAAAATATAATTGAGATCAGATACATCATTAAAGAGATTCTTAACTTCCTGAGAGCACTTGGTGAAATCAATGAAGATATACGATTCGTACTCGTTGCGGGCGAAGGTTTTTACAATAGTTGATTTACCTATGCGACGGGCGCCTTCAATGAGGAGAGCACTGTTTCCATTGCTCTCTTGCTTCCATTTGAGCAGGTGATCGTAAATTTTGCGTTTAAAGAGTCTCTTTGGTTCCATAATTTACTATTTTGACTGTGCAAAGATAGTGCTTTTTCTTCTTTCCTCAAAATTTTTTTTGTCTAAAAGTACAAAATCCTCAAAATTTTATTCGTCAATTACCGCAAAATCCTCAAAATGTTTATGATTTAATTACTGCAAAAATATATAAATACTTTGGTAGATTCGAGTAGAATTCGTATCTTTGCATACGATTAATCATTACGATATGAAAAGACTAACATTATCAACTATGCTTGCCTTAGGGGTGCTGATGGCACAGGGGCAGAGTGAGATCCCACGTGTGTATGAGGTGGAGAATACAGGTAGCCAATTGGCGAAGCCTGTGATGCCAGAACCGGATCAGTTGCCTGTGATCCGTGAGTTGCCGGATCCTTTGGAGGGTGTAAGTTCCTTTGCTGACTGGCAGAAACGCCGTAGTGACATCGCACACATGATCCAGTATTATGGCATTGGCGAGAAACCTGTCGTAGAACCCAGTCAGGTGAAGGCCCGTATGGAGGGTGATTCTGCCCTCGTGGTGGATGTGACTGTCAATGGTCAGACGCTCACCTTGCGCTCTGTGATCAACTATCCGAAGACAGGTCAGCCACCATACGCGTTGATGATTGGTACCAGTATGATCTCCCTGCCGAAGCAGTTGTTTGAGCATCGGCCTATCGCCACGATGACCTATCATGAGAGTCAGGTGAACGACTATTCCCAGTGGCGTCCGCATCATGACAGGGGAGAACACAACTTCGACCGCTTGTATCCCGACTTGGTAGCGAATGGTGCCTACAGCGAATGGGCTTGGGGGTTGAGTCGTCTGATTGACGGACTGCAACAGTTAGGCTCTGAGGTGACGAAGATCGATACCCGTCATATTGGTGTTACAGGTTGTTCCTATGCTGGTAAGATGGCGCTCTATTGTGGTGCCTTCGATGAGCGTGTGGCGCTGACGATAGCCCAGGAACCTGGTGGCGGTGGGGCTGCTGCCTGGCGTAAGTCGCATGAGTCGAAAGAGAATGTGGAGAATATCGATAAGACCGACTATCACTGGTTCTTAGAGAGCCAGCGCGAGCACTTCAAAGGGGACTCCGTGTATCAGTTGCCTTACGACCAGCATGAGTTATGTACGATGGTCTGTCCGCGTGCCTTGTTGCTGTTGGGTAATCCTGACTACCCTTGGCTGGCGGATGATGCGATGCAACCTTCTGCTGAGGCGGCCAATAAGGTGTGGGAGCGTTTCGGCATCGGCGACCGTATGGACTGGAGCATTATCGGTGGACACATGCATTGCCAGCTTCCTGAGGTTCAGTTCCCCATCGTGGAGAAGTTTATCGATCGGTTCCTACTGGAGAAATAAGGAAAACAAAAAAGAGGCAGAACAAGTTTCTGCCTCTCTTTATATCATAAAGGTGGGAATTATCCAACCTGACTACCTGGCTTCACATCCTTCGTTGTCGTTACCACGCTGAGGCTCTCGTCAGCATCAACGGCACTGAGGATCATTCCCTGACTCTCGATACCCATCATCGTGCGAGGGGCAAAGTTGGCCACGAAGAGGATACGCTTGCCAATGAGTTCCTCGGGGTTCTCGTAGAAAGCTGCGATACCAGAGCAGATGGTACGATCCACGCCAGAACCATCATCGATGGTGAACTGCAGCAGTTTCTTACTCTTCTTCACCTTCTGGCAATCCTTCACGAGACCTACACGGATGTCGAGCTTCTCGAAGTCCTCGAAGCTAACGGTATCCTTGATAGGAGCGGCCTTATAAGCAGCAGCCTCATTGGCTTTCTTAGTAGCCTCGAGCTTATCGAGCTGCTTCTGGATCACCTCGTCCTCGATCTTCTCGAAGAGCAGAGCTGGCTCACCCAGCTGATGACCTGCTTTCAGGAGATCGGTGCTACCCAACTGCTCCCACTCGAAGTTATCGATGGCGAGCATCTCGCGCAGCTTCTTTGAAGAGAACGGCAGGAACGGCTCAAAGGCAATCGCGAGGTTGGCTGTCAACTGCAAGCAGATGTTCAGGATGGTCTCACAACGCTTGGGATCCGTCTTCCATACCTTCCAAGGCTCACACTCAGTGATATAGCGGTTACCGATACGGGCGAGGTTCATCGCTTCGAACTGGGCATCGCGGAACTTAAACTGCTCCAGCAGAGCCTCTACCTTCTCCTTTACGTCCTTGAACTCCTCAAGGGCCTGCTTATCTACATCCTGCAGTTCGCCACAAGCAGGAACTATACCATTCCAGTACTTCTTGGTGAGTTGGAGCGCACGGTTCACGAAGTTGCCATAGACAGCCACCAACTCGTTGTTATTACGATCCTGGAAATCTTTCCAAGTGAAGTTATTATCCTTGGTCTCAGGCGCATTGGCGGTCAGTACATAGCGCAGCACATCCTGCTTGCCAGGCATATCTACCAGATACTCGTGGAGCCATACTGCCCAGTTGCGAGAGGTAGAAATCTTATCGTTCTCCAAGTTCAGGAACTCGTTGGCGGGCACGTTGTCAGGCATGATATACTTGCCGTGAGCCTTGACTCCGTCTTCGCCTGTCACGACTTGGCCATCCAAGCAAGCTTGGCGGCTCGCGCTGTTCCAGGCTTTCATCATCACAGGGAAGATGATACAGTGGAACACGATATTGTCCTTACCGATGAAGTGTACCAGACGGGTGTCCTCATCCTGCCACCACTTCTCCCAGTTGCCCCACTTCTCAGGCTCCTTCTGACATAACTCAACCGTATTCGACACGTAGCCGATAGGTGCATCAAACCATACATAGAGCACCTTTCCTTCTGCATCCTTCACAGGCACAGGGATACCCCAGTCCAAGTCGCGCGTCATCGCACGGGGCTGCAGGTCCATATCCAACCAGCTCTTGCACTGTCCATATACGTTGGGGCGCCACTCTTTGTGCTCCTCCAAAATCCACTGCTTCAACCAGTCTTGATACTCGTTCAAAGGCAGATACCAGTTTTTGGTCTTCTTCAGCACAGGGGTAGAACCTGAGATCGTTGACTTCGGATTAATCAACTCAGTAGGACTTAGGTCGCGTCCGCACTTCTCGCACTGGTCGCCATAGGCACCCTCGTTGTGACAATGGGGACACTCACCCGTGACATAGCGATCTGCCAGGAACTGCTTGGCCTCTTCGTCATACAACTGCTCTGTTGTCTCCTCTGTCAGCTTACCCTCGTCATAGAGCTTCTTAAACCACTCAGCAGCAAATTTGTGGTGCGTCTCGCTGGTAGTACGACTATAGATATCGAACGAGATGCCGAACTCCTCGAATGAGTCCTTAATCATCTTATGATAGCGATCCACCACATCCTGTGGGGTGATACCCTCTTTGCGGGCACGAACTGTGATAGGCACACCGTGCTCGTCAGAACCACCGATAAACAATACCTCGCGCTTCTTCAGACGAAGATAACGCACATAGATATCAGCAGGCACATACACACCAGCCAGATGTCCGATATGCACGCCGCCATTAGCGTATGGTAGCGCCGACGTCACTGTCGTACGCTTGAAAGTCTTGTTTTCCATTTCTGTAAATACGTATTTATTATTTGGGCTGCAAAGATACGAATAAGTGAGCAGAATGCCAAAAGAAAAAGAAAATTTTTCATTTTGGCATTTTCGAACGCAAGTATCTTCGGCGAAGCCAAAGATACGAATAATCGAGCGAAATACCAAATTTATGTCACAAATGAATGTTAACATCTCATAATAATAAGGTATATGATTAGACTTTTGCCCATTTTTTGAGTCATATCTATAATAGAGACACAAAAATACGAAATAAAGGAGTTATGAAGAATTTCAATTTTTACGCACCGACAGAAGTGGTGTTCGGTGATCAGTCGGAAGAGCAGGTGGCCCTGCTGGTGAAGAAGTATGGTGGCACAAAGGTGCTGGTACATTATGGTGGCAAGAGTGCCGTTCGCTCAGGTCTGCTCGACAAGATCTGCGGTCTGCTGCAGGAGGGTGGTGTACCTTATGTCACCTTAGGTGGTGTGGTGCCCAATCCCCGTTTGTCGTTGGCTCAGCAGGGTATCGACCTGTGCCGTAAGGAGGGTATCGACTTTATCCTGGCCGTTGGCGGTGGTAGTGTGATCGATTCTTCCAAGTGTATCGCCTATGGTGTACCTTTCGAGGGTAACGTGTGGGATATCTATATGGGTAAGGCCGAACCGAAGGAGATGTTGCCTGTGGCTGCGGTGCTGACCATCCCTGCTGCTGGTAGTGAGATGAGTGAGTCGAGTGTGATCACCAACGAGGATGGCGATGTGAAGGTGGGTTATTCCAACAATCTGAGTCGCCCCAAGTTTGCCATCCTGAATCCTCGTCGCACCTTTACCTTGCCGCCTTATCAAACGGCAGCTGGTGTGACCGATATGATGATGCACACGATGGAGCGCTACTTCACCAAGGATGACGATATGGACTTCACCACCGATCTGGCCGAGGCTGCGCTGCGTTCCATCAAGAATGCCGTCTTCCCTGTGCTGAAGGATCCTGAGGACTATCGCTATCGTGCACAGATCATGTGGGGCGGTTCGCTGATGCACAACGATCTGACGGGCTGCGGCGCTACTGGCGACTGGGCTACCCATCAGTTGGAGCATGAGCTGAGTGGCATGTTCGATGTGACACATGGTGCCGGTCTGGCTGCCATCTGGCCAAGTTGGGCACGTTACACCATGCACGAGAACCTGCGTCGCTTCGTGCGCTTTGCCGTCAATGTGATGGATGTACCCAACGACTTCACCGATCCTGAGGGAACTGCCGAGAAAGGTATCCAGGCGATGGAGCGTTTCTATCACGCCATCGGTATGCCCATCAATATTAAGGAACTGATAGGTCGTGACATCACGGATGAGGAGATCAAGGAGATGACGCGCAAGTGCAGTCGTGACAACACCATCACCTGCGGTGCTCTGAAAGTGCTCCAGGCGCCTGACATGGAGGCGATCTACAAAATGGCGAGAGGTTAATCCCCTCGCCTTTTTTATCCTGTTTTCGTTTTTTTTTGCGGGTGCAAAAACGCTTTTTGCCCGAAATAGGCTGAGAAATTCAAAAATTATGCTTATCTTTGTGCCAAAATCGAAATGAACACCTAGATCATGCGCAAAAGAATGAACCTTTTTATGAGATTTTCTTGCTTGCTGATGCTGGTATTTGCTACCAGCAGCATCCAGGCACAGGATCGGCTCTATGCCGATGAGTTCCCTCTGGGAGATGTGACTCTGCTCGACGGACCGCTGAAGAAGGCCCGCGACCTGAATATCCGTGTACTGATGCAGTACGATAACGACCGTCTGTTGGCACCTTATCTTAAGGAGGCAGGACTTACCCCTAAAGGAAAGTCGTATCCGAACTGGGACGGACTCGACGGACATGTGGGCGGACATTATCTGACGGCCCTTGCCCTCAACGCCGCTACGGGCAGCAAGGAGTGTCAGGAGCGACTCGACTATTGGATCAGTGAATTGCAGGCCTGTGCCGATGCCAATGCCAAGAACCATCCCGAATGGGGCAAAGGCTATGTGGGTGGTGTACCAGGCAGCGACCGCGTCTGGTCTGCTTTCAAGAAAGGCGACTTCGGACCCTATTCAGGTGCTTGGGTACCATTCTATAATCTGCATAAGATGTATGCTGGTCTGCGTGATGTCTATGTGTATTGTGGCAACGAACAGGCCAAACAGCTTTTCCTGGGTTTCTGCGACTGGGCCATCGACCTGACGGCAGGTCTTTCTGATGCCCAGATGGAACGTGCCCTCGATACGGAGCATGGTGGTATGAACGAGGTGTTGGCTGATGCCTATGCCATCACTGGCGAACAGAAGTATCTGGATGTGGCTAAGCGTTTCTCGCATCGCCGACTCCTGAACCCGCTGATGCAGCGTCGTGACTGTCTCGATAATATGCACGCCAACACGCAGGTGCCTAAGGTTGTGGGCTTCGAGCGCATTGCAGAACTTGGTGGCGATGAGGCTTACCACACGGCTGGTGCCTATTTCTGGGATATCGTCACAGGTGAGCGTTCATTGGCATTCGGTGGTAACAGTCGTCGTGAACACTTCCCCAGCAAGGAGGCCTGCAAGGACTTCGTGAATGACATCGATGGTCCTGAGAGTTGTAACACCAATAACATGCTGAAGTTGACGGAGGATCTGCATCGTCGTAATCCTGAGGCCCGTTATGCCGACTTCTTCGAACTGGCCACCTTCAATCATATCCTTTCGACCCAGCATCCTGAGCACGGTGGCTATGTGTATTTCACTTCAGCCCGTCCGCGTCATTACCGCAACTACTCCGCTCCCAACGAGGCGATGTGGTGCTGTGTGGGAACAGGTATGGAGAATCATGGCAAATATGGTCAGTTCATCTATACCCACGTGGGCGATGCCCTGTATGTGAACCTCTTCGCGGCTTCTGAACTGAACTGGAAGGAGAAGGGCATCAAACTCCGTCAGGAGACCACCTTCCCCTATAGCGAGACCAGCAAGATCACCATCACCGAGGGTAAGGGTCAGTTTGCCTTGCAAGTGCGTTATCCGGGTTGGGTGAAGCCGGGTCAGTTCTCTGTGAAGGTGAATGGTCAGCCCGTCAGCATCGTCACGGGACCATCGTCGTATGTCACCATCGACCGCCAATGGAAGAAGGGCGATGTGGTGGAGATTTACTTCCCGATGTATAACTATGTGAAATATCTGCCCAATCTGCCACAGTATATCGCACTGATGCATGGTCCTGTGATGCTGGCGATGAAGACGGGTACGGAAGATTTGGCTCATCTCATTGCCGACGACAGTCGTTTCGGACAGCTCGCCGTGGGTAAGAAACTCCCCATCGATCAGGCGCCGATCCTGATTAACAATGATATCGAGCGTATCGCCGACCAGCTGCAGCCAGTAGCAGGCAAGCCGCTCCACTTCACCATCTCTACCAAGATGGTTAATGAGATTCGCAATGAGCTCATGCCGTTCTTCGAGCTCCACGATGCCCGTTATATGATGTACTGGCTCGCCCTTTCTGAAGACAGTTATCAGGCTTATCTCGACAATCTGGCTAAGGAGGAACAGGAGCGTCAGGCGCTTGAAGACCGTACCGTTGACAAGGTGCAGCCTGGTGAGCAGCAGCCTGAGAGCGACCACTTCATGGAGACCGATGACTCATATGTGGGTAATTCCAACGATGTGTTCTACCGTGATGCTAACGATGGTCACTATTTCAGTTATCTGATGCAGACGGGTGGACAGACTGATCTGAGTCTGCGCCTGAAGTACTGGGGCGTGGGCGAGTGGAAGAGTCACGAGTTTGACATCTTTGTCGATGATGTGCTGGTGACCTCTGTCAACAACACGGGCAAGTACCGCATCTCTGAATTCAAGTACGAGACCTATCCGATACCCGCCGAAGCGCTGAAGGGCAAGAAACAGGTGCGTGTGAAGTTCGTGGCGAAGCCCCACAAACAGATCGGCGAGATTTATGAAGTAAGATTAGTTAAAAACTCATAGTCATGAAGACTGACATACAGATTGCACGTGAATGTAAGCTTGATCACATCAGTGAGATAGCTTCCCGTCTCGGTATTCCTACGGAAGAGATCGAACCCTACGGACGATATATGGCCAAGGTGCCTATCTCGTTGATCGATGAGAAAAAAGTGAGTCAGAGTAAACTGATCCTGGTAACTGCGATCAGTCCGACGAAAGCTGGTATCGGTAAGACTACCGTCAGTATCGGCTTGACCTTAGGATTGAATAAGATCGGTAAGAACGCAGCTGTGGCCTTGCGAGAACCCTCGTTAGGTCCTTGTTTCGGTATGAAGGGTGGTGCAGCAGGTGGCGGCTATTCGCAGGTGTTGCCGATGGAGAAGATCAACCTTCACTTCACGGGTGATTTCCATGCTGTGACCTCTGCCCATAATACGATCAGCGCCATGCTCGACAACTACATCTACCAGCATCGGAAAGAAGGATTCTCCCTCCGTGAGATCTTTTGGAAACGGGTGCTCGACGTGAACGATCGTGCTTTGCGTAACGTGGTGACGGGTCTTCGTGGCGATGGCGTTGTCTCTGAGACGGGATTCGATATCACCCCCGCTTCGGAACTGATGGCCATCCTCTGTCTGGCCACCAGCGAGAAGGATCTGCAGCGTCGTATCGAGAATATCGTGTTGGGCATCACGGCCGATGGAAAACTCTTCAAGGTAAAGGATCTTGGTGTGGCCGGCGCCATTACCGTACTGATGCGCGATGCCCTCAATCCCAATTTGGTACAGACCACAGAACATACACCTGCCTATATACATGGAGGACCTTTCGCTAATATCGCCCATGGATGCTCCAGCGTGGTTGCCACAAAGATGGCGATGACGTTCAGCGACTATGTGGTGACAGAGGCAGGCTTCGGTGCTGATCTGGGAGCAGAGAAGTTCTTCGACATCAAGTGCCGCAAGACGGGTCTCCAACCTCGATTGGTGGTCATTGTTGCCACTACTCAGGGTTTGAAGATGCATGGCGGTGTGGCGCTTGAACACATCAAGGAACCAAATGCCAAAGGACTGACGGAAGGTCTGAAGAACCTGAACCGTCACATCCGCAACATGCAGGGTTTCGGACAGCCCGTTGTCGTCACCCTCAATCGTCACGATACTGACTTGGCTGAGGAGATCGACATCGTCCGTAAGAACTGCGAGGATCTGGGTGTGGGCTTTGCTGTGAACGAGGCTTTCCTGAAGGGTGGCGAGGGTGCTACGGAACTGGCTCAGATCGTGGTCGATACCATTGAGCGTCAGAAACCGCTGCCCATCCGTTTTACCTACAAGGAGGCAGACTGTCTGGAAGACAAAATCGAGAAAGTGTGCAAGGGCATCTATGGTGCTGCTGCAGTGGAGTATAGCAAGACGGCGAAGAGGAAATTGGAGGATCTGCGCCGCACCTTTACTGACGAGGACGGAGCCATCGCCCATTACCCCGTCTGCATCGCCAAGACGCAGTTCTCGTTCTCGGCCGATTCCACGCGATATGGCTCTCCCGAGGGCTTTACCATCCGCATTCGTGACGTCATCCTGAACTGTGGCAGTGAGATGATTGTGGCCATTGCAGGCGACATGCTCCGTATGCCGGGATTGCCAAAGAGTCCGCAGGCAGAACGCATCACGATTGAGAACGGTGAGATAGAAGGCCTTTCGTAATTCTTGTGAACATATTTAAACCTAATTATCAAGATAATGAACAAACGATCAATCCTCAGTGCTGTCCTTCTGACAGCCGCCATGGGCCTCAGTGCCCAGAAGCCGATGACCGCCCCTGCCGGCGGCAAGGCAATCAGTGATGAATTAATCGGTATCTTCTTCGAGGACATCAACAACTCTGCTGATGGTGGCCTCTATGCCGAGTTAGTACAGAACGGCTCTTTCGAGTTTAGTCCGGCTGACCGCGACGGTTGGGGACCTGGTACAGCTTGGAAGCAGATCCGCCCAGGTCATTCTCTGGGATTCCTGGAGCCTTGTGTAGAGAACCCCGTTCATGCCAATAACGCTCACTACATGCGCCTCCATATCGAACGCACCAAGGAGTTCTATGACTACAAGGGATGGAGAGGTTTTGGTATTCAGAACGATGGTTTCGACGGTATCTCTGTAAAGGCTGGCGAGAAGTATGATTTCTCTGCCTTCATGCGTAATGTGAAGGGTGATGCCAAGAATGTGCGTGTAGCCCTCGTGGAGGAGAAAAAAGGTTGGCCGCCATCAGATCCTAAACTCTTGGCAGAGGCTTACTTCAAGGTGGAGGCAGGCAACTGGCAGAAGTTCGAGGCTGTGTTGACGCCCGATTCTACTTGTCAGAAGGCTTCCCTCCAGATTCTGGCGCTTGACAATGGTGACATGGATATCGACGTGGTGTCGCTGATGCCCGAGGATACCTACAAAGGTCATGGTCTGCGTAAGGATCTCGCTCAGGCACTCGCTGACCTCCATCCGAAGTTCATGCGCTTCCCAGGCGGTTGTGTGGTGCATGGCGGTGGTGACGGTTTCTGGAACACCTACCGTTGGAAGACCACCATTGGTCCGAAGGAGACGCGTCGTCAGCTGAAGAACACCTGGGGTTATCATCAGAGTTGTGCACTCGGTTACTTCGAGTACTTCCAGTTCTGTGAGGATCTCGGTATGGAGCCCGTTCCCATCCTGCCTGCTGGTGTGAGCTGTCAGGGCACCAACGGTGGTTGGAACATGTGGCCTACTCAGGCTCAGGAAGTGGTGCCGATGTCGGAGATGGACGAGTGGGTGGCTGAAGCCATCGACCTCATCGAGTGGGCTAATGGCGATCCCGCTACCAACAAGTGGGCCAAGATGCGTGCTGATGCAGGTCATCCCAAACCCTTCAACCTGAAGTATCTCGGTATCGGTAACGAGGAGAAGATCTCTCCTGAGTTCATCGAGCGCTTTAAATATATATATGAACGCGTGATGAAGGCACATCCCGAAATCATCATCGTCGGTACCGCTGGTCCTGGTTCTCATGCCGACAATCCCGACTTTGAGAACGGTTGGAAGCTCGCTGAAGAACTGGCTATGCCGATTCTCGATGAGCACTACTATGAGCCCAACGAGTTCTTCCTGAACAAGCGCCAGTATGACAACTACCCCCGCGATCGCAAGACAAAGGTCTATCTGGGAGAGTATGCCGCCAAGGACAAGAAGTTCATCGATGCGCTGGCTGAGGGTCTCTATCTGCTCCATGTAGAGCGCAATGGCGATGTGGTCAGCATGACCTCTTATGCACCTCTCTTCGCCCGCAAGGACGGTACCCAGTGGAATCCCGATATGATCTACTACGACAACGAGCGTCCTTACCTCACCTGCAGCTACTATGTGCAGCAGCTTTTCGGACAGTCTTCTGGTAACTACTGGTATGGTGACTGCGTGAAGTTCGAGGGTGATGCCGCTGATGCTGTTCAGCCGATGGAGAACGTGCATTATGGCCAGAGTGTAATCCTGAACACCAAGACCCGCCAACTCTTTGTGAAGATCTGTAATGCCAGCGATGAGGCTAAGAAGGCCAATATCGACCTGAGCCGCTTCGGCATCAAGAAGATGGCTACGAAGACCACCCTTGCAGGTCAGCCCAACGACGAGAACAACTACGAGGCTCAGCCCATCGCTCCGAAGCAGGAGCAGATCAAAGCCCAGAAGAAGTTCTCTCTCGACATCGCACCTTATTCCTTCGTGATGCTGCAGTATCAGCTCTAAGGGTTTGACATACTAAAGAATAATCCTCGGCCAAACGGTCGAGGATTATTCTTTTCGGCTTTTTACTTTTTATTTCACTGCTCGTTTCATTGTTATTTTGCTTTCATAGAAAGTTATGTTCGCAGTGCATAAACATAAGTTCAAGGGCTATGAACACAAGTTCGCAGTCGGTGAACATAAGTTCATGGTGCGTAAACATAAAATTTCAGGAGTTGTGTTTTTAAATCCATCAAAAAGGTCACAATTGTGTTTTTTGAGTTTCAGAATTAACAATTATGTTTCATAATTCACAAAATCTTCAGGAAAACTCACCCATAACTACATTATATTTGTTTTTAATTTGTATTTTTGACCAGAAATTACTATATTTGCATAATATAAACATAAAAACGATTTTAAATGATGCAATTGACATTGGCTGAAGCTGACACCATCATCGAGATACTTATATTTGTCGTGATATTGCTTCTTGTGCTGGGAGGCGTGAGTCTGTATTATAACAGGGTTTTCAAGCGGCGAAACGAGCAACTTCACCGAATACTTGATGCACTGGATGACTATCGAGCTATAGTGGGCGACAGAGATCTGTCGTTAGACGAGCAGGAAGAAGCAGTGAAGAAAAAGCAATCGAAGCTGGCGTCGAAGGCTGCCAAGGCAATCCCTATGGGCGAGGGTCAGAGTTTCTTTGTGAAGATGGATGCCCGCGTAAACAAGGAGAAACCCTTTATGGATCCAGATTTCGACCAGAAGTCGCTGGCTGAGTTTATGGAGGTCGATGTGGAGACGTTCTGTAAACTGGTGCCGCGCTATACGGATCCTGAAAGAACGCTTGAGTATATCAACTCCCTACGAGCCGAACACGCAGCAAAGATGCTTATGGAGCACTCGGACTACTCGATGGAGGACATTGCCAGTCAGTGTGGCTTCAATAATTTAGCAGCACTCAACAGCGCTTTCAAATTCGCCTTTGGCATCACGCCAACGGAATATCTGAACGGTGTGAGCCAGATGTTCAAGAAAAAGAAAGATCCCCGGCCGTAACCGAGGATATCTCTTTAAAGTGTGATCTCTACTTGCTGACCGTTATAATCAATGGTCTTGGAGGTGCCATCGGGAAGGACGATGACGAACTGACGGTTCTTCAGCATCCCCGGGTAACTGCCTTTCTGCGCTCCGATGGTCAGAGTGCCAGTGGCATCATTCCATTGGAAGGCGATGGTGGCATAGGCGCCTTTCTCGTATTGATAGTTGTCGCCCTCGTCTTCGTAAAGCAGGAACGAGCCGTCAGCACCGGGGTAGATGCGGATCTCCAACTGATCCCAAGCTTTCTCACCGACATACTGCATCTCTGGCGCTAATGGCAGGATGCTACCGGCGCGGACAAACATCGGTACGCGGTCGAGGGCGGTCTGAAGGGTAATGGATTGTCCGCCTTGATAGGCTTTTCCTGTCCAGAAGTCATACCAACGGGCGCCCTTGGGCAGATACTTCGTAGCGGTCTTGGTCGCTGCCCAATCCACTTCTGCACTTTTCGATCCCTCACTTCTCACTTCCTTCTTGTCCCAGCCTGTCATCGCATCCTCTTGGATGATCTGCTCTTCGGTGTATTGTGCCTCCACAATAGGGGCTGCCAAGATGGAACGGCCGAACATAAACTCATCGGTCATATCCCAGACGCGCTTGTCGGCGGCGAAGTCGCTGAACAGCGGACGGAGGTAGCTCTCGTTGTTGCTGGTCACCTGCCAGGCGGTACTATATAAATAAGGTATAAGGCGATAACGCAGGCGGATCATCTTCTCAATGGCGTCATAGACGGGTTCACCTTTCTGACCGAACTGCCAGATCTCGCGCGGGGCGTCTGCACCATGACTGCGGAAGATGGGACAGAAGAGGCCGTACTGCATCCAACGGACATAGAGTTCCTGATATTGGGGGTTCTGAGGGGCAGAACCGCTGCCCTTGGTGTTGTAGGAGCCGCAGAAGAAACCGCCGATGTCGGTATTGAAGTTCGGATTACCTGTCAAGGAGTAGCTCAGTCCGGCAGGCACCTGCTTGCGCAGCATATCCCATGAGGAAGCCACATCGCCGCTCCACATGTTGGAGCCGTAATGCTGCTGTCCGGCAAAGGCGGAACGGGTCATGATAAACACGCGCTTCTGCTCCGACTCTTTCCGCTGGGCCTGATAGACACCGCGTACCGTCTCCAAAGGGAAGGCATTGCGCAGGGCGCGCCAAGTGCTGTTGCCTGCCTTGTGATCGTAGTCGGCCTCCGTCGGATCGAAGAAATCGGGGTCGGTAGAGTCCATCCACCAGCCATCGACACCTTTATCAAAGAGGTTTTTCAAATTCTGCCAGTAAATGGAGCGGGCCTCAGGGGAGAAGGCGTCATAGACGCGCACACCAGAGGGGTAGTCCATGCGTGGTGGCCAGAACGTGAGTCCGCTCTGGGGCCAGGTGGCGAAGTCGAAGAGCAGGCCTTTCTCATCGAGCTGACGGTAGGCTTTGGTCTTCGGTCCGAAACTTGCCCAGATGGAGATCATGAAGTGGGCGTTCTTCTGATGAACGTCGTCGATCATCTTTTGTCCGTCGGCATATTCCTCTGTGAGGAAGTCCATTGCGTTCCACAGATAGTTGGAACCCCAGTACTGCCAGTCCTGGATGATACCGTCGAGCGGCACCTGTAGTTGGCGGTACTGATCTACCACACCCAGGAGTTCCTTGGCACTCTTATATCGCTCCTTGCACTGCCAGAAGCCGTAAGTCCAGAGCGGGAACATCGGCACGTCGCCAGAGAGATGACGCATCTGGGCGATCACACCGTCGGCAGAACCGCCGTACATGAAGTAATAGTCCTCGCAGTCGCCCACCTCGGAAGAGAACGACATACCCTTGGCGGCATCGTCATCGAACTGGGTGCGTGAGTAGTTATCCCAATAGAGGCCCCAGCCCTTGATAGACTGCAGGACACTCTGGAAATCCTCGAGGTTCGACTGTTCCATCAGCTTATGCTCCCCACGACGGTTCATCTTGCCGTTCTGGATGGTGCCTAAGCCGTAGATGGCTTCGTCTTTATCGAGTTGGAAGGTCTGGGTCACGCGGAAAGCACTGGCATCGGGTCCTTCCGTACGGGGCTCAAAGGTACAGGCACCCTTCTCGCGGAGCAGCGTCTTCCCCTTGGCGCTGAAGGTCACAGCACCCGTCTTGGCATCGACCCTGACAGTCAGAACGTCACTCATCAGGGTGTTGCCCTTCTGAGTGACGTTGACATTTTCAGGGCTGGCGATGACCACCAGACTCTGTTTGGTATAGGGATGCCCCATTGGCGACTTGACGATATGAACGATCGACGGAGTGAAAAATTCCACCTTCACGTCGGTGTTTCCTGCCTGTATCTCTACAGGACTTCCGTTGACGGCAGCTACTGCCATACAGAGCAGGGCCGCCAGAAAGCATCTTCTTTTCATAAAGGTTGGTTTTTATCCGCGAGCCTCGATCTTCTTATTGATATCGTCGATGACCTCGTCGGTGAGTTCGTACTTCGAGATGATGAACATCGCCAACAGCAGCAGGGCAGCGGGGATGACACATACCAGCCAGAGGATACCCTCCTGAGCCTCAGGTGTCTGCTCAATCACTTCGGGGTTGTAAGAGACGTAGGCCAGGATAGCGGGAGCTACCACACTACCTAAGGTCATACCAGCCTTGAAGAAGATACCCGTCAGGGCGTTCACGATACCGGCAATGCGCTTGCCGCTGACATACTCACCGTAAGAGATGACCTCAGGTACCAGTGCCCACATGTAACCAGTAGCCACGATCACACCCGTTGACTTCACGAACTGAGCGATATAGACAATCGTCATGCTGGGCTCTTCCATCTTAGCTGCTACATAGAGGAAGCCCATACCGACGATGGCGATGCCGAGGAAGATGTAGAACATATTCTTCTTACCCACCAATTTCTTGATCATCGGTACCAGCGGCATGAAGATAAACGACGGGGCTGAACCCAGACCCATGAAGATTGAGAGCTGGTCGGGCGAACCGTGCATGTTGCTGTTGATGAAATAAGCACCAGCGGCGTTACCGATCGACATCATAGCGAAAGCGGTAATGAAGAAGAAGGCGATGATACGCAAAGGACGGTTGTGGAAAAACTCCATCCACAGGTCGCTGATCTTCACGTTGGCTGCCTCACTGGCATCCATCACCACGCGTTCCTTACACTGGCTGAAGCAGAAGAACAGCAGAGCCAGACCTACACATGCATAGATGGTCATCGTGGTGAACCAGGCAGCAGGATCCTTCGGCAGTCCCTCGGCCTCCTGATCGGTGAAATAGGCGATCAACAGGGGAAGACCTGAACCTACGGCCAGACCACCGCAGTTAGCCATGAACATACGGACAGAGGTGAGGATGGTGATCTCATCGGTGTCGCGGGTCAGCGAGGAGTTCAGAGCACCATAAGGCACATTGATAAAGGTATAGAGCAGCGTCATGGCGATGTACGTGATGTAGGCGTAGAGCAATGACGGTGCGAAGCCGTTCCAGAAACAGAGGATGGCAAAGCCGGTGAGGGGGATACCGACAAATACCAGATAAGCACGATATTTACCCAACTTGGGGTTATTCTTGTCGATGAGGGCACCTACGATGGGGTCCCAAATCACGTTTGCCACGTTACCCACTGTGAACATCACAGAGACATCGACGGCATCGAGGCCATAGATGTCGGTGTAGAAGAACAGCAGATACATACATGTAGTCTGGAAGATTAGGTTTTGTGCCAGGTCACCAGAGCCGAAACCGATGCGCTGGAGCCAAGAAAGCTTGTAAAAGCCTTTGTTTTCGTTAGTTGTTGCCATAATTGATAATATTTGTTGTTGTTTTACTTCTTCACTTGCAACTCAAAGGACGACATGGGAAGTCCTGAGAGCGAACGGGCATTGGCCGTAATCGGATTGTCCTTCCAGGCATAGCGAACCGCATAGGCCACACTCATCGGATGGAAACCTTCCGGCAGCGTCAGGGTGATGGTCTTGCCCTCTGCGGAGGCTTTCACATTCTGGAAAACCTTGTCACCATCAGCGGCAGCCACCTCAAACTCATGCAGTTCTCCTGATTGGATGGGTTGGTCGAGCGTGAGGATGATCGTACCGTTCTTCACCTCTGAAGCCACAACCTCAGGGGAGAGTTCCATCTTATTATTATATATAAGACGGTCGAAACCGAGACCGATACGTTCTGCCACTTCCTTCTTGCGGAGCGGGTGGATGTCAACGGGTTCGCCAAGATCATTGATGACAGCCAGTTCGGCTCTGGGGTCATTCTTGGCTGTGAGGCGCTGGGCTTCGCGAAGGGCTGCCCAACCGCTGTTCATGGGTGCTGTCTGAGGCGTGAGGGGTGAGGGGAAACCTGTCTGCTGACGGCCGTCATGGTTGGCGAGCTGCACAATCACGAAGGGCATCCTCTGATCCTGCCAGCGGTCGCGCCAGCAACCCATCATCTTCTTCAGGTAGTCACCATAGGGTGCAGGGTTGCCTGTATTCGATTCACCCTGGTACCAGACGGCACCGGAGATGGCGTAGGGGGCTACGGGATAGACCACTGCGTTGTAGAGGGTGGTGGGGATGTTCTGCAATGAGATATCGCCACTGGGACAGTTAGGCATCTCTGAACCCAACTGCATCTGCCAGTTCTCACTCAAAGGCAGTACGTCGGATGGCATCGGGTTCTGACTGAAACGATCCTCGCCGAAAGCGATCAGATAGGGTTTTTCAGGAATGAAGTGCACCAGACCGTATTTATTGATGAAGCGGACGGTTATCACGTTGTCGCCTTCACGCAATAGTCCCTCGGGGATGTCGTAGCGGCGCGGCGGATACTGATATCCGGTATGACCGATCTGCTGACCGTTCAGATAGGTGAAGTCCTGATCGAAGAGGGTGCCCAACAACAATCGGGCGGGTTTGCCGGCATGTGCCTTGTCGATATTGATATGCTGGCGCAGCCAGATGGTACCCACGACGGGACGATGGGTTGTGGGAGAGACAGCCCATTTGGTGTCCCATTGGCTGACGGTCTGCCACTGGCTGTCGTCGAATGATGGTGAAGTCCAGTCTTCCTGGATACCAGGATCCGTGTCTTTCAGAATCTTCTGCCATTGAATCTCAGCCTGCATATTGGCCTGTGCCTGCGCCTTCACGTAGTCGTCGTTCTGGAAGAACTCGGCTCGCTTCACCAGTTGGGGATAGTCTTCGCGTAAAGAGTCGGCAGAGATCCAGGCCTCGATGGGTGTACCTCCCCAGCTGTTGACGATGATACCCTGTGCGACGTTGGTCTTCTCATACATCCGTTTGCCGAGGAAATAGCCGACAGCGGAGAAGAGCCAGGCGTTCTGCTTGTTGACAGGCTTCCAGTTGATGGATGTCGGACGGATATCATCCTTCACACCGTGGACGGCTGTCTCGTTCTGGACGCGGAACAAGCGGATATCAGGATTCTCATAGGTGTCGATCTCTTGGGTATATTGCGGATAGACACGCTCGATTGTGACGTCGATGTTCGACTGGCCCGAGAGCAGCCACACGTCACCTATTAATATATTAGTCAATACGATGTCGCCTACGGTCATCGTATAGGGACCACCAGCTTTCATCTTCGGCAGGTTGATGCGCCAGTTGCCCTGAAGGTCGGCTGTTGTCACATATTGTTTGTTGTTGAATCTGATAGTGACCATCTCGCCTGTTTCTGCTTTTCCCCAAACAGGGATAGACTTACCTCTTTGAAGGACCATACCCGACTGGAACAGTTGAGCCAGGCTTACCTTGGCTTCAATAGTAGAGACACAAAGGAGTGTCGCAACGATACATAAGATTTTCTTCATAATTGTTGAATTGACGTTGCAAAAATACAAAAAAAAACGATGAAACGGGCGAAAATGCCAAATTTCTTATATAATGATACAATTTAAAAAACAAATGTAACATATCAGAATGCCTTTTGAGCGTTTTTTCGTTATCTTTGCAGACAGTTTTTTGTTCAGTTTTAGAAAAAGCAAGACATGAAGGGATTTAAATCTCAGAAAATATCATTAGGCGAGAAGGTCGGTTATTCGTTAGGTGATGCCGCCGCCAATCTGGTGTTCCAGATGATGATGATTTTCCAGTTGAAGTTCTATACGGACGTTTTCGGACTGGATGGCGCTGTGGCAGGCAGCATCTTGATGATCGGTAGTTTGTCGGCTATTGTGGTCGATCCGCTTGTCGGTATTCTTTCCGACCATACGAAGACCCGTTGGGGTAAGTTCCGCCCCTGGATGCTCTGGACGGCTATCCCTTTCTGTATTTTCTATTTACTTGCTTTCTATAATCCCGGCATTGAGGAGAAAGGTATGGTAGCTACCTATGCCACGATCTCCTATGTGCTACTGATGACCGTCTATTCCTTTAATAATATACCATATACCTCTTTGGGTGGTGTGATGACTAGTGATATCCGTGAGCGCACCAGTATCACCACCATCCGATTTATCCTGGTGACCATTGCCCAGTTCGTGGTACAGGGTCTGACCCTTCCTTTGGTCGATCAGTTGGGAGGTGGTGACAAGCCTAAAGGTTGGACGGCTACTGTTATATTGTATTCTGTTGTCGCCTTGGTTTTGTTTGCTGTGACGTTCTTCTCCACCAAAGAGCGTATCCAGCCGCCACCAGCTCAGAAAGTGAATATCGCTGAAGATATCAAGGATACCGTCTCCAATATCTCCTGGAACTCGATGGCCTTGCTGACCTTTGCCATCTTTATCACGTTGGCGATGTGGGGCTCCGCCATGAACTTCTATTTCCAGCATAATGTCGATCAGCGGGCACTCTATGAGTTCCTGTCGTTCTTCGGTCTGTCGATAGAGCAGGATCAGGCCTATTCTATGGGCTTCTCTGTGTTCAATATGATGGGAGCCATCGTGCAGTTCGTGGGTGTAATCACCCTGTCGCGTTATCTGGCGAACAAATATGGTAAGAAGAATACCTTTGTGGTCTGTCTGTCGCTGACAGCCTTCTTTACGGCGCTGTTCTATATCCCGTCACCAACGGATGTCAGTCTGCTGTTCATGCTCAATTTCCTGCGTTCTTTGGCCTATGCTCCTACTATTCCGTTGCTGTGGGCGATGATTGGTGATGTGGCCGATCATATCGAATATGAGAACCATCGTCGTGCGACGGGTTTCTGTTTCTCAGGTATTGTGCTGGCCCTGAAGTTGGGTCTTGGCTTCGGTGGTGCCATCGCCGGTATTATCATCTCGATGTTCGGCTATGTCTCTGGTGATGTGTTCGTGCAGAACGACAGTGCGCTGGAGGGTATCCGTCTGGTATCGAGCATCATTCCTGCCCTCCTGTTTGCAGTTGGTGTGGTGGCGCTTCACTTCTATCCGATCACCAAAGAATATAATGAGAACATGCAGGCAGAACTGGCCGCCCGACGTAGAATCAGTAATAACAGCTAGTAATATATCAATAGTAACAATCTAAAAAGATAAACGATTATGGCAAAACTACCACGTTATTTGTTCCCGAGTGATTATATGGCTGACCCTTCAGCCAATGTGTTTAACGGTCGTCTGTACATCTATCCCTCTCATGACTGGGATGCCGGTGAGTGCTTCGACGATGATGGCGGTCACTTCCAGATGAAGGACTATCATGTGCTCTCTTGGGACGACATCGAGAATGGTGAAGTCACAGATCATGGTGTGATCCTCGACGTGAAGGATGTGCCCTGGGCTGAGAAGCAGATGTGGGACAACGACTGTGTCGAGAAGGATGGTAAGTACTACCTCATCTTCTCTGCAAAGGCTTATGATGGCGTGTTCCGCCTGGGTGTAGCTGTGGCAGACAAGCCCGAAGGCCCGTTCAAGCCTATGGAGAAGCCCATCCGTGGCTCGTTCTCCATCGATCCTTGTGTGTTTAAGGATGACGACGGACAGATTTATGTCTATTTCGGCGGACTCTGGGGCGGACAGCTTCAGTGGTGGCACCCGCTGCCCAATGGTCTGGCACCTGTCTATGGCAAGTATGGCGACCAGAACGGACTCATCGACCTGGGTGCAGCGCCTGACCACAAGGGTGAGCTCTTCACCACTGCCGATTCTCCTGCCATCAACAGCTGCGTGGTCCGCTTGAGCGACGATGTACAGCAGTTTGCTGAGGCACCTCGTAACGTGGTGGTACTCGACGAGAACGGCGAGCCCATGAAGGCTGGCAATCCTCACCGTTTCTTCGAGGCCTCTTGGATGCACAAATATAATGGCAAGTACTACTTCTCTTACTCTACTGGTGACAGCCACTATCTGTGCTATGCCATTGGCGATTCTCCTTACGGACCGTTCCGCTATCAGGGCGTGATCCTCGATCCGGTGGTAGGTTGGACGACTCACCACTCTATCGTGGAGTTCAAGGGTCAGTGGTATCTGTGCTATCATGACTGTGTGCCCTCTAATGACATTACGCATCTGCGTTCACTGAAGGTGCAGCGTCTGTTCTACAATGAGGATGGCACGATTCAGAAGGTTGTGAATGACTGATCATACACTTATTACCAACTATTACATAGCTCACCGTGACGAGCTGCTGGCTTATGCCTGCAGCCGTCTTGGTGACAGTTGTCAGGCGGAAGACATCGTGCAGAATGTCTTCCTCCGACTGTTGACCTCCAACAAGCTGATCTCAGAGGTCACCTTGCCGGCTCTGGTCTTTGCTATGACACGCCATCTAATCTATGATTATTTCCGTCATCATACCGCTGTTGAACAGTATGAGCACTATATTAAAGGGGTATGTAGCGAACAGACGACGGAAGAATCCATCCTCTCAGTCCGTGAGGTGATGGAGCAGATGGAGCGTGGACTGGCTCGTCTGCCAGAGAATTGTCGCGAGATCTACCGTCTGCATATTTATGACGGTATGAAGGTCAGTGAGATCTCCCAACAGTTGGGTGAGGGATATAAAAGCGTGGAGCATCGCCTTGGTGCTGCCCGCAAAGCCATGCGTCACTATCTTCGCAAGTATGCCTAGGTGCCACTAATTAGGGGAATAACTAAAATCGTATTGGTTATTTGAGATTGGCAAGTTTCCACAAATAACCGAATGAAATCGTCTCAAACAACCGAATAAAATCGCTCCAAACAACCGAAAAGTTACAAAAGCATTTGGATAATTCAATAATAATCAGTAACTTCGCACCCAAAATGAGTGAAAAGATGGAGAAGATGTACAAACCAAGAATTGCCGACAGGCTGTTGGCTCGCAAACTGGCAGGTAAGGGTGCAGTGTTGATTGAAGGACCCAAATGGTGCGGCAAGACAACGACAGCACGCCAGCAAGCCAAGAGTCTGCTTGATTTAGGCGACACTGAAGTCTTGAAACAGAGCAGGCAGATGATGGAAATCAGTTCGAAGACGCTCCTTCAGGGTGAAACACCCAGGCTGGTTGACGAATGGCAGACAATAACAGAGCTATGGGACACTATCAGAAATGAAGTGGATAAGCGAAGTGCTTTTTCTCAATTCATACTGACGGGTTCTACAGTTGCCCCACAGGCTGAAGATACTGTTCATAGCGGAACGGGGCGTATTGGCAGAGTCAAGATGCGCCCGATGAGTCTGTTTGAGTCTGGCGAATCTACGGGTAGCGTCAGTCTGGCAAAACTCTTCGATGGTGAGACGTTTGAACCACAACCCAATAACATCGATTTGGAGCGTATAGCCTTTCTGACTTGCCGTGGTGGCTGGCCACAGGCAACGCTGCTCGAAGGTGATATTGCTTTGGATCAGGCCTTCGGCTATGTTGATGACATTGCAGAAAGAGATATACAACGAGTAGATGGCGTCAAACGTAGCGCAGAGCGTACACGTCTGCTGCTCCGTTCGTATGCCAGAAACATTTCTCAGCAAGTACCCTACAGCACTATCAAGGCCGATATGCTCTCAAACGACGCAAAAACACTTGACGAGGATACCGTTGCCGACTATATCAAGGCACTAAGGAAGCTTTTTGTGATTGAAGACCTTGATGCATGGAATCCCAATATCCGTAGCAAGGCGGCCATTCGAACCAGCGACACTCGCCATTTCGTTGACCCAAGCATTGGAACGGCATCATTAGGCTTAGGCCCCAAAGACCTGATAAACGATCTGGACTCATTCGGACTCATCTTTGAGGATTTGGCTGTGCGTGACCTGCGTGTGTTTGCCGAGGCACTCGACGGAAAACTATACCATTATCGCGACAGTTCAGGACTGGAGTGCGATACTGTATTGCATCGCCGTAATGGTACGTATGGACTGATAGAAGTGAAACTTGGCGGCGAGAAGCTGATAAACGATGGTGCGGATGCATTGAAAACGCTTGCCGATACCATTGATACCACGAAAATGAAGAAACCGTCATTCAAGATGGTTCTGACAGCCGTTGGTCCCTACGCATACCAACGGCCTGACGGCATATTTGTGGTACCCATCGGCTGTTTAAAAGATTAAGTTTATCACGCTGATATATTAAAAAGATGATGAAATAATGATGAAAAGAATGCTTTCTGTTTTCGTGCTTTGTGTGCCGATGATGGTGCAGGCACAGTATAAATCTCTAGTGTGGAGCCCGGATAATGGCGACGGCACCTATACCAACCCTGTGATCAACGCTGATTATAGCGACCCTGATGTCTGTGTGGGTGCCAGTGGGGAGGATTATTATATGACGGCTTCGTCGTTCCAGTGCGTGCCTGGTCTGCCCATCCTGCATTCCAAGGATCTCGTGAACTGGGAGATCATCAACTACGCCCTGGGGAACCTCTATGAGGGAAACTGTAAGCTCCTCGAACATTTCAGCAAGCCCCAGCATGGGGCTGGTGTGTGGGCTCCCTCCATCCGTTACCACGATGGCTGGTACTATATCTACTGGGGTGATCCCGACTTCGGCGTGTATATGGTGAAGACGCAAGATCCTGCCGGTAAGTGGGAGGCACCCGTCTGTATCATTAAAGGTACTGGCTATATCGACACTACACCGCTCTGGGATGACGACGGCAAGTGCTATCTGGTAAACGGATGGGCTAATAGTCGCTCGAAGTTTGCCTCGGTGCTCACCGTCCGCGAGATGTCGCCTGACGGTATGAAGCCCATCGGCGAACCCGTTATTGTGTTTGACGGTAACGGCACGGAGAACCGCACTTGCGAGGGCCCGAAGTTCTATAAACGTGACGGCTGGTACTGGATCATGTGTCCTGCTGGCGGTGTGCCTGAAGGTTTCCAACTGGCCATGCGCAGCAAGAGTCCTTACGGTCCCTATGAGCATAAGATCGTATTGGCACAGGGAAAGACCAACATCAACGGCCCTCATCAGGGTGGTTGGGTGCATACGAAATACGGCGAGGACTGGTTCCTGCACTTCCAGGATAAGGAGGCCTATGGTCGTGTGGTGCATCTGAACCCAGTGGATTGGAGTACAGGATGGCCTATCATGGGCAAGAAGGGTGAGCCTGTGACGACCTACAAGAAGCCCAAGAGCAGTTCCAACGTGATCGTGAACCCTGTGGAGAGCGATGAGTTTAATGCGCCCACACTGGGAAAGCAGTGGGCTTGGCACGCCAACTACGACGAGAAGTTCGGTACGGCCACCGCTTTCGGCACCTACCGTATCTATAACTATAAGCTCTCTGAGGGTTGGAAAAACTTCTGGGAGGTGCCCAACATGCTGTTGCAGAAGACACCTGCCGATGAATTTACTGTTACAACCAAACTGCGCATGACCTCAAAGGCCGACGGACAGATGGGCGGACTGATCATGATGGGTCTCGACTATCAGGCTCTTGTGGTAAAGCGGGTGGGTAAGACGTTCCAACTGATTGCCACCACCTGTCAGCAGGCCGACAAGGGTAAGGCGCCTGAGGAAACCCTCATCGCCACCCTGAAACCGACGGCAGAGGACAAGATCGACTACCACCCGGGCATCCACGAGGATATCTACCTGCGGCTGCAGGTGACACTGCCGGATGCGGAGAAACTGAAGAACAACCAACAGGGCTTCGACGGCAGACCACAGGTTCGTTTCTCATACAGTCTCGACGGCAAGAAGTTCACGGACTGTGGCGAGGCTTACAAGATGCGTCAGGGCAAGTGGATTGGTGCCAAGTTCGGCTTCGTCAGCGTGGAGACGGATCCCAAGTGTGATCGCGGTTGGATCGACGTCGATTGGATCAGAGTCACCCGCAACTGATTTAATAACCTTGGTTCAGGCAGCGGTCCCCTGAAATGCTGGGTAAGGGGTTAGTCGAGATGGAACATTTCTGTGAGTTCGATGGTTACGGGTGAGTTGTCTGGGTTCACTGCCATAAGATCGGCGTTCATGTCCCACCAATACTGGGTCACCTTCCTTCATACAGTCCTGCAGGAAGTCGCCCCAGCCGTCCATACCCTTTTGGGCAGGTACATCCTAATCATAGTGCGACATCGTGGAGTCGCCAATCGTATGGATGGTAATAGCTGTTGCGCGTTGTGTACAAGCAGTGACAACGAATGCCGTTGTCACTGCAAGTGTCCATAATCTCTTCTTCATATCGATGGCCATTTTTACTCCCAAGT
>Ga0265300_10000152_pt1 | contig 72087 bp, 65 predicted proteins | sample AusTroGonzalo_MG_FD_193482 | JGI IMG/M metagenome (GOLD analysis project Ga0265300, IMG submission 193482) | Bovine rumen microbial communities from tropical cattle in Woodstock, Queensland, Australia - Gonzalo_03 | ecosystem: Host-associated > Mammals > Digestive system > Stomach > Rumen ... | reverse complement strand
AAGCCTTAAGGCTTAGTTTGTGACCGCTGTGCGAGAAGCGGATCTTCACCAAGCCTTTAGGCTTACGCTGGTAAAAAGCCCTAAGGGGGCAAGTGCAAGCCACCGGCTCAGCCGGTGGTCCTGACTTGTTCTTCGTTTATCGACGGGTCAGCAATCCAAGAGATTGTCGCACAGCGCGCTGTAGACCGACCCCGCGCGATCCTGCCAATTCTTGTAGATATAGGTGGCGGTCTCGAGGCTGTCCACGACCATCTTGAGCTCGACGAGGGTGCCCTCGCAACCCGGCTTCATGATACGCAAGTGGACGGTATAGGTCTGATCGCTGTTGCGGTAGTAGTCGCTGAGGTATTCCTGCCTGCGGCGATATTTCATACGGTTGTTCTTGATCGCCGTATAGATCTCGTCGCGCTGAGAGAAGGGGATGCGCGTGTAGAAGTTCGCGAGGCACATTCTGCCCTCGTGTGTGATCGAGTAGATGATCTTGTTTTGCTGGGTCTTTTTGAGGATAAAAGAGACTTCCTCGAGTGCGGCGAGCGCGTCCTTGCAGTCCATATAGTTCATCCAGGCGTTGTCGCTCGTGCACAGATCGGTCAGGACGTCCTCTTCGAGAGCCACGTCCATCTTATCCATCGCGTATAATATGATCAGTTTGACCAAAGTGGAATCCGTCGCCATAAAAACCTCGTCAAATCAGGGCATAAAGCGCGAGAAATTCCGTAATGTCGCTAAATTTGCGCTCCGCTTTTTTGTAGTCCGCGAGGACGAGTTTCAGAGCCGTCCACACGGTTTTTACGATACGGGCGTCCCCCTTTTCGAGGGCGTAATACAGTCCGTCCGTCAGATAGATCAGGTCGTCGCGTTTCTTCGTGGAGAGTTTGTTATCCCCGAGGAAGACCGTCCGCAATGCCGCGAAGAGCGGGGCGGAGCCTTCGATGACCGCGTCCGCGATCTCTACGCGTTCCTCTTCCGATCCGCGTGCGGGATCGTCGATGTCGTAGAGGAAGGATTGGCGGAAGGCGTCGCGGTAGGGCTCCAAAACGTTTTCGCAGAAGAGGCGATACCTTTCGTGGTTGTCCGATGCGTCGGGGTAGAAGTCGTTTAGGAAGACCGTCACGCTGCGTTGCTCGGTCGCGAAGTCGCGCAACATTCCCGTAACGAGGGCGATCACGCGCTTATTCCCTTTCGGCAGCACGAAGGCGAATCCCGTTTCGGTTTGGACGACCGCCCCGTTGAGTTCTCCTTCGTAATCCACTCCCTTCTTGCATTCCGTCAGGAAGGTTCGAAGTTGCTCGTTATACATCAAACAACGCAGAAGGTCGGTTATCGGCTTTTGCGTTACGATGAATTTGCTGCCTATGACCGCCGAAACGGCCTCGTCGAACAGACGATAAGCATCTTCTTTGGTGTGGATCTTGACTCCGGACATGCGGGGGATCTGATTACTTCTTCGCGGCGTTCAGCGCCTTGTTGAGAGAGGCGATCTTGCGAGAAGCGGTGTTGATATGATAGACGCCGTCGCTCTTCGCCTTGTTGATCACGGAGACGGTCTCCGGGAGCAGGGCTTCCGCGGTGGCGATTTCGCCTGCGGCGATCGCTTCGTTGAACTTCTTGACCGCGTGCTTGACCTTGGAGCGGATCGCTTTGTTGCGGGTGTACTCTTCTTCGGTGATCAGGACGCGTTTCTTTTGGGACTTAATGTTAGGCATGATTTCTCCTTTCGGTGCGTTGCACCTTTATCTTTTTTTTGCGTAATTAGTATTTTAGCATAGCGCGACGATAATTTGCAATTGTTTTTATAATATTTATTTCATCGGGCGCGCATTATAACCCTATGAAAGATTTTTCCGAATTGGCTCTCGAAGCGGCGGAGAGCGCCGCGGGGGGTGCGGGGCTCACGGAGAGACGTTTGTCCGGACGATTGCGCTACTTGCTTTTTAAGGCGGAGGGGGAGAAAGGATCGCTCGGAGAGGCGCGCTATCATACCCTTTTGACCGACCGCGATCTTCTTTCCGTCGAAGATCTCGGCGACGAGATCGCCGTCGCGCTTTCCCGCATTTTATCAGGCGTTTTAGGCGGTTCCGAGCGCCGCGTGCTTACCGTCGGGCTCGGCAATCCGTCCACCGTCGTGGATTCGCTCGGATGCGAGACGGTAAGGCGACTCTCGGCGGGGCGGCGCAAGAAGGGGTCGCTCGCGGCGATCGTGCCGTCGGTCTACGGCTTGACGGGCATCGAGACGGCTGCGATCGTCCGAGGCGTCGCGAAGGAATACGCTCCCGATCTGGTCTTAACGGTGGACACCCTCTCTACACGCCGTGCCGAACGCTTGTCCCGCGCCGTTCAGGTCGGGGAAGGCGGGGTCGTCCCGGGCGGCGGCGTCGGCAATGCTCGCGTCCCCCTTTCCGAAAATAGCGTCGGGGTGCCCGTGATCTCGGTGGGCGTCCCCCTTCTGGCGAGAGCAGACGCCTGCTCCTCGCTCCCCGCGGGGCTGGTCGTCACCCCCAAGGAGATCGATCTGCTTGTCCCGATCTTTGCGGATATACTCGCCTCGGGCATCGAACGGGCGTTATCCGATCAGCTCGCTTAGGATGCGGGCGTAGCGTTCGCTCTCGCTTTTCCCCGTGAAACGGAAGGCGACGGAAGGATGCTTGTTCTCCGTCGGCGGCAGGACGGCGTGAATGAGGTCGGCGAGAGATTCCGTTCCGTCCGAGATCGCGGCGTGTGGCATGAGGTCGCTGACTACATTTTTCGCATAGAGGTAATGCGAGCAACCGAGATATACCCTCTCGACCTCTCCGTAAGGGAGCAGCAAGGGACTGAGGTAGGCTCGCACCCGTTCCGTGGAAGGGTACTCTTCGTCGATCATCGCGGCGAGTTTTCGTGGGGTCAAGAGGCTGACGTTCGGCTCTATCTTGGATAGATACAGGGCGGTCGTCGGCGTGGTCATCAGGAGCGCTTTGCCGGAGAGGAGTTCGGGGCGCGGTCTGAGTCCGAAGACGGGGGCGCCGACCCGCCGCCGCACGTACTCGAGCGCCGTGACCGATAGGGTATTGCACCCGAAGACGATCACGTTCGCTCCCATCCGTTCGAGGGTCAGCGCGCTTCTCAGCGCGATCTGTCTTAGTTCGTCCGCGCTTTTGCTCCCATAGGGCAGGTTCGCCCCGTCCGCGAGGTACAGATACCCGTCGCCGCATCGACGCTTGATCAAGGCGGCGAGCACGTTCAACCCACCGATTCCGCTGTCCGTTACACCGATTATCATAATATGTTATATGCTGTCTTCGCGCTCGTTGGTTCGCCCGCAGGGCATTCTCAGGAAGAGAACGCGCTATTTCCTTGCTTTTTTAGTGCGGGTATGGTATCATTACACGGGTCGCGTGAGGAATTGCGCGAGAGGACGGGTCGCCGTCCACGGGAGAAACTATGAAAACGGATATTTTGATTATCGGAGCGGGTCCTGCGGGCATCTTCACCGCGATCGAACTGATCAGAAGAGGTTGTAAGGACAAGATCACCTTTATCGAGAAGGGAGCGCCCATCGAGAAGCGCGCTTGCCCGAAGAGTAAGACGGGCGTCTGCGTGAACTGCAAAAACTGCGCGATCACGACGGGTTTTTCGGGAGCGGGAGCCTTTTCGGACGGCAAGCTGTCCCTCTCTGCCGACGTAGGCGGCGATCTCCCCGATCTGATCGGCTTCGAGACCGTCCAAAATCTCATTGATTATACCGACGGGATCTATCTCGAATTCGGCGCGGATAAAAAGATCGAAGGGGTCGAACACCCCGAGGAGATCAAGGCGATCCGCAAGAAGGCGATCCGCGCGGGTCTCAAACTCGTGGATTGCCCGATCCGCCATATGGGCACCGAAAAGGCGCAGAAGATCTACTACGACATCGAGCAATATCTGCTCTCAAACGGCGTCGAAATGCACTTCAACGCCGAGTGCTTGGATCTCATCATCGAGGACGAGATCTGCCGTGGCGCGGACGCCGTGATCGGCGGAAAGACCGAGCGCATCGAAGCCGACGAAGTCATCGTCGCGACGGGTCGCCGCGGCGCGCTTTGGCTCGAGAAAATGTGCGCCCAGCACGGCATTCTCCACCAGCCCGGCACCGTCGACATCGGCGTGCGCGTTGAGTGCCGCAACGAGGTCATGGAAGAGATCAACAGCGTCCTGTATGAGGCGAAACTCATCGGCTATCCCAAGCCCTTCAAGAATAAGGTCCGCACCTTCTGCCAAAACCCCGGCGGCTTCGTTTCGCAGGAGAATTACGACGAGAACCTCGCGGTCGTCAACGGACACTCCTACAAGGAACTGAAGTCCCCGAATACCAACCTCGCGATCCTCTGTTCGCACAATTTCACCCAACCTTTCAATCAACCGATCGAATACGCGAAAAAGGTCGGCGAGCTGACCAATATGCTCGGCAACGGCAAGATGCTCGTCCAACGCTACGGCGACATTTTGGACGGCAAGCGCACCTGGCCGAAGGAGCTCGAGCACAGCAACGTCCGTCCGACCCTGACCGACGCCGTCGCGGGCGACATCACCGCCGCGATGCCCTATCGCGCGATGCTCTCGATCATCAATTTCATCAAGAGTGTGGATATCATCGTGCCCGGCTTTGCCTCGGACGAGACGCTCCTCTATTCTCCCGAATTGAAGTTCTATTCCAATAAGATCAAGATGGACGAGGATCTGTCCACTTCCATCGGGCATCTGCATTGCCTCGGCGACAGTACGGGCTGGACGAGGGGGTTGATGATGGCGTCGGTGATGGGGGTGTACCTCGCCCGACATCTTTGCGACGAGTGCAAATAACGGCACATTTGCTTTGTTTCTGACTGCAAGGCGGCGAAATCACGTACGGATAAGTACGCTCATTCGCCGCCTTTTGTCGAGCCTTGCAACTGCACCATTCTTTGCGCTCGTCGTTTTGTTACTCGCACCGATAGATAGGTGAAAATACGCTCCTACTCGCTTTTTGGGGTGAGTGTTCGTCTTCGCACCACTCTCCGCGCTGCCAATACCCCAAATAATTTGCAATTATTCGGGGCCCCCGACGGCAGCGCCGCGCTCGATGGGGGATTTGTCTTTTGTCGAGCCTCGCAACCGCACCATTCTTTGCGCTCGTAATTATATTTTTTGTTTGGAACGAAGCGATCCATAATTCCTAATTCATAATTAGAAGACGCTCGGCTACGCTCGCTCTAAGCGCGGATTTTTTGACGATTGCGGGCAAGAGACGCTCGACTACGCTCGCTCTAAGCGCTGACGCGCGGATCTTTGACGATTGCAGGCAATACATCAAAGATCCACAATTCCTAATTCCTAATTAGAAGACGCTCGATTGGAGAGTAGGCGTTCGCCGGTTTGGAATAAAAAGGTTGCTTTTCATAGGAAAGCGTGCTATACTGCGTCTATGAAAACGAACAGAATTACTTTAATTGCACAAACGATCGGAATGTATATCATGCATTTGCCCCTTTATATCTTCTTCATCATCGAGTTGCTCTCGGTCGGTGGGGATATGGAGAATCTGGTGTCTATCGTCGTGACCGCGACCTACGTTTTGACCTCGTTGGTCGGCTTGATCTGCATCGCCAATCTCGTTTTGTCGGTGATCTCGGTCTTCAAAGGAGAAAGTGACCCGAGCAAAACGGTCAAGACCGTCAAGCTCGCCTTGATCCCGTGGTACGTTTTGAACTTCGCGATGTGCGTCATTGTCGCCGCGCTCCTCTTCAACCCGTTCACGATGCTCGGCATTCCCGTGGTGATCGGCATGGCGATCGGATTGACCTATTTCTTTATGCTCGGGACCTCTCTGCCCAACGTGGCGTATTATCTCCGCAGGGTCTTCGTGACCAAAGAAGAAAAGGCAACGAAAGGGCGCGTCGTTATCGTCATCTTGCACTTCATTTTCTGTTTGGACGTGCTCGGCGCCATTCTCTTTCATCGCCAAAACGAAAACGTGTCGCTTCCGACGAGTGCCGAAAGCAACGCTTCCGAAGGCGAATAATCACATATAAGTTTCCGCTTTTCAGGACATAATCGACCTTGATTTTATCAAGGTCTTTTTTTTAGGCGGTATTGCGTTTCGGATGTGATTATGCTATAATATGCATAACGACCATTGCGGATGATAGCGCGTGTAATCAATGTGATTCGTGTACTTTGGCGGCGCAATGCTTTGAGATGTTTGAAAAGGAAAAATGTATATGAGAAAAACCAGATTGGAAATGTTGAATCCGGACAAGGGCGAGGTCCGTCGGGAGATGACAAGAGAAGAGAGGATCGTAGATGGGTTAGAGGTTTGTGGCGATGGTTTGATTTTGGATAAAGACGTAGTATTGTTGCCTTTTTCATATCAAATCGAAGCCAAGGACGGCATCGCGGCGCTCGAGAAGAAGATCGACGAGATCAAAAAGGTGCGTGCCGCAGGCAAGGATGAGGACAAGTTCTTCTTGATTATCCGCAACATTGATCAAGTCGATGAGGATACACAGGTGAGGTATCGATTCTTGACTGAGCGATACGGCGAATACGCGTCGTTGATTCCGAAAAATACCGTACTCGTATTTACGATCGAAACACCCGATCTCGCAAGGAAACTGGAGTGGCGTTTTCACCATTTGCTAAGCATATGGTACAATATTTAATCGTTTCGTTCCGTATGACAAAAGCGCAGGGCTGTCTATATAGTCCTGCGCTTTTTATAAAAGCATCGCGAGTCCCGTGGGGGAGTCGCGATGCCACGCCGACGTCGGCGGTTTTCAAGGGGTATTTTCTTCGTTGCCGCCGTGCCAATGCTCGCCGCAAACGATTTTTTCTTTCGTACAATGCATACTATGTCTTCTTGTTTTCGGATGTGAAAAAAAATACTTGCAATGTCTTCCTCGAATATGATATAGTATCTAAGCAAGCCGAAGTGGTGGAATGGCAGACGCGATGGACTCAAAATCCATTGTTGGCGACAACGTGTGGGTTCAAGTCCCACCTTCGGCACCAAAAAAAGGAGCATTCGTGCTCCTTTTTTTGGTGGCGAAGGCGCATTTTGCAAAAATGCGGAAGCGTAGCGTTGGGGCTTGAACGGGCGTAGTGCGAAGCAAGGAAGACACGGTGCGTCTTCCGTCTGCGCCCCGGCGTGTCGGCGAGCGATAGCGAGAGTGCGAGCAAGTCCCACCTTCGGCACCAAGAGCACTCGTGATAGCGAGTGCTTTTTTGTATCTACGTGGGACTTGAACGGGTGGGGAGCGCCGACTGAAAAAACGTGACAACCGCGTAAGTCGGCGCCAAACGCGAGCGAGCGCAGCGTTTGCCACCCCGGCAAGAGATAGACGTCCCACCTTCGGCACCAAGAGCACTCGTGAAAGCGAGTGCTTTTTGTTCTATACGTGGGGCTTGAACGGGTGGGGAGCGCCGACTGAAAAAATGTGACAACCGCGCAAGTCGGCGCCAAACGCGAGCGAGCGGAGCGTTTGCCACCTCGGCGAAAGATGTGTGTCCCACTTTCGGCACCGACAAGGTGTGTGCTTATTCTTTTTCCCGATTTTTACGGATAGTATTGAAAAAACAATAATTAAGTGATAAAATAAATTATTAGAATATACGACGGAGGTTTTCCCGATGAACTTATGGAAAGATATGAACCCTGCCCGCATCAGTCCGCAGGACTTCATCGCGGTGATCGAGATCAGCAAAGGCAGCAAGAATAAGTACGAACTGGACAAAGAATCCGGTGCGTTGATCTTGGATCGCGTGCTCTACACCTCGACCCACTATCCCGCGAACTACGGATTCATTCCGCTGACCTACGCGGACGACAAGGACCCTCTCGACGTCCTCGTGCTGTGCAGCGAGCAGATCGCTCCGCTCGCGATCGTGGAATGTTATCCGATCGGCGTGATGGCGATGATCGACAGCGGCGCGTTCGACTACAAGATCATAGCCGTGCCTTTCCGTGATCCGACCTACAACGGCTACCGCGACGTAGGCGAATTGCCGCAGCATATCGTGCAGGAGATCGCTCACTTCTTCAACGTTTACAAGCAACTGGAGCACAAAGAGACCACCGTAATGGAGATCTTCGGCAGAGATCGTGCCCTCGACATCATCACCGAGGCGATCGCGCTGTATCGGGAGAAGTTCGGAATACAATAATATGGAAAGATACGACATCATCGTGATCGGCGGCGGCGTGGTCGGTACGGCTGTGCTCCGCAGTTTGTCCGCCTACAAGGCGAGAGTCCTGCTCCTCGAGAAGGCGAGCGACGTCGCGACGGGCGCCAGCAGGGCGAATAGCGGCATCGTGCATGCGGGTTACGACGCCGAGCCGGGCACAAAGAAAGCATATTTCAACGTGTTGGGCGCGTCTCGTTTCCCCGCGTTGACGGCGGAGCTCCACGTCCCCTACAAAATGACGGGTTCGCTCGTTGCGGCGAGGGAGAACGGTCTCCCCGCCCTGAAGGAACTCCTCGATCGCGCCGAGAAAAACGGCGTCAAAGCGGGGATCCTCTCCGCCGAAGAGGTACGCAAGCTAGAGCCGAACATCTCCACGGAAGTCGCTTATGCGTTATACGCCCCCGAGGCGGGCGTCGTTTCCCCCTATAAACTCACGATCGCGCAGGCGGATCACGCCGTGGTGAACGGCGCGGAGATCCGTTTGGAAGAAGTCGTCCTTGACCTTAGGAAGGAAGGGGACGAGTTTTTCGTGCGTACCGACAAGGGCGAATACGTCGCTTCGTACGTCGTGAATGCGGCGGGTGCGGGCGCTTCGGCGATCAACGCGATGATCGGAGAGGACGCTCCCGAGGAGACGCACGCGGTCGGCGACTACTACATTCTTGACTCTCAGGCGGCGGGCGTCGTGAATACCGTCGTGTTCCCGCTCCCCGACGAGAAGGGCAAGGGCATCCTCGTCGCGCCCACGGCGGACGGCAACGTGATCCTCGGGCCGACTTCGAGGAAGGTGCCGCACGACGAGGCGGAAGTGAATGCGGTCACCCCCGAAGGGCTTGCGCTTGTGCGCGAAGGGGTCGGGCGCTTGATCCCGTCCGTCGACCTTCGTAAGGTGATCCGCGTCTATGCGGGCACGCGCACCGCGGTCGGCAAAGATTTCATCATCGAAGAATCCACGCGCTTCCCGCGTTACTTTATGCTCCTCGGCATCTGTTCGCCGGGTCTCACGTCCGCACCCGCGATCGGCGATTGCGTAGCAGCCGCGGCGGCGGCGTCTCTCGGTCTCGAGAAGAAGGAGAGGATGCTCCCGCTCCCGCCCAAGTTCCGTTTGACAGAGGCGGATAGCGATACGATCCGCGACAAGGTTTCGGCGGATCCCGCGTTCGGCAGGATCGTTTGTCGTTGTGAAAAGGTCACGGAGGGAGAGATCCTCGCGGCGATCCGTTCGCCCCTTCCCGCCCACACCGTGGACGCGGTCAAGAGGAGAGTGCGCGCGGGTATGGGCAGGTGCCAGGGCGGATTCTGTCGTCCTCGCGTGATGGAGATCCTTTCGCGTGAACTCGGCGTTCCCCTTTCCGAGATACGGCTCGGGGAAAAGGGCAGCGAGATCGCGCCCTACGAGGTGAAACAAAACTATGGAAAGATTTGACGTAGCGGTGATCGGCGGCGGTCCCGCAGGTATGGCGGCGGCGCTTGCCGCGCGCGCAAAGGGCGCCTCGGTCGCGATCTTGGAGCGCGACGACAGACTGGGCGGTATCCTCAATCAATGTATCCACAACGGCTTCGGCCTCCACTATTTCGGTGAGGAACTGACCGGACCGGAATACGCCAAGCGCTTCCGTGATAAGGTGCTCGCGGACGACGGCATCAAGGTCTATTTGGAGACGATGGTTCTCTCTCTCACCGAGGACCGCGTCGTGACCGCGCTTTCGCCGACTGACGGTCTCGTCGAGATCCGAGCGGGGGCGGTCGTCCTCGCGATGGGGTGTCGTGAGCGCAGCGCGGGTGCGATCGCGCTCGCGGGCACGCGTCCCGCGGGTATCTACACCGCGGGTATGGCGCAACGCCTGTGCAACGTGGAAGGGTATTTGGTCGGCAAAGAGGTCGTGATCCTCGGCAGCGGCGACATCGGCCTTATTATGGCGCGCCGCATGACCAGCGAGGGCGCAAAGGTCAAATTGGTCGCCGAGATCATGCCCTTCTCAAGCGGCTTGAAACGTAATATCGTGCAATGTTTAAGCGACTACGACATTCCGCTCCGCTATTCTACGACCGTCACGCGCGTGACGGGCAAAGAGCGCTTGACGGGCGTGTACGTCGCTCCCGTCGGCGATAAGATGCAGCCGGACCTTTCGCGCGAGGAATATATCCCGTGCGATACGCTGCTCCTATCCGTCGGGTTGATCCCCGAAAACGACCTACTTACGGGGAGCAGCGTCGAGATGAGCCGCGTGACTTCGGGCGCAGTCGTGGACGAATACAGGCAGACTTCCGTCCCCGGGATCTTCTCGGCGGGCAACGTCCTGCACGTCCATGATCTCGTGGATAACGTCAGCGAAGAGGCTTCGATCGCGGGCTCAGCGGCGGCGGACTATGCGGCGGGTGCGCTCTCTGCCTCTCCGACACTTCCCGTGACCCCCTCGAACGGCGTGCGTTACGCCTTGCCGCAGCGGGTGCATACGGGAGAAGGAAAAGTTCGGCTCTATTTCCGCGTGGACAAGGTCTATCGCGGCAGGACGGTGGTCGTCACGGCGGGCGGCAGGGAAGTGAAACGCAAGAAGACCCTCGTGATGGCGCCGGGTGAAATGCAATATATCGAGGTCGACAAGTCCCTCTTGACGGGCGACGTGTCGATCCGCACGGAGGAATGATGGATACCACTTGCATAATGTGCCCGATGGGGTGCGCGTTGACGGTGACGGAACAGGACGGAAAGGTCGTCGTGACGGGCAATACCTGCCCGCGCGGCGAGAAGTACGGCGTGGCGGAATACAGCCATCCCGAACGCGTCGTGACCACCCTTTTGAAGACCACCCGCGGCGGCGTGGTCAGCGTGAAGACCGATCGTCCGATCCCGAAGGACAAGATCGGAGATTTCCTCGCGTGGGCGGCGGCGTTCCGCGTGGAAGGCGTCGTCGTGACGGGTGACGTGATCGCGGAAAATCCCGTTTCGTGCGGCGCTCGTGTCGTCGCGACGGCGGACTACGGGGTATAAATGCTTTATTACGAGTTCAAGGCGCAGATCGCGCGGGGCGACGTAGCCCCCTTATATCGCATCGACGGAGAGGACAAGTATTGGTCGGAGCTTGCGTATGCCGACCTTTTGGCGCTCTCTTCCGAGCTCGATACCGAGGTCCTATCCGACGATAGGTCGGTCGACGACGCGATCTTCGCCGTGCAGAACTATCCGATGATGGCGGACAGAAAGGTGGTCGTGATCCGCGACCGCAAGCTCAAGGACGCCGACGTCAAGGCGCTCGAAAGTTACGTTGCTTCTCCCGCGCCGACGGGCGTATTGGTTTTGTATAATACGGAAGGGAAGGTCAAGGGAGAACGAGCCTTTACCTTCGACCCCTTGAGCGAGGGAGAATTGATCCCCTACGTCGTCAGGCTCGCGCGGGAAATGGGCGGTTCGATCCGCGATGGCGCGGCGAAGAAACTCATCGCCTATACCGAGATGAGTATGACCCGCATCAAGAACGAACTTTTGAAGATGATCCCGCTCGGCGAGATCACCGAAGAGACGGTCTCCGCCTACGTCGAGCCGAGCTATTCCTATCGGGTGTTCGACTTTACCGACGCGATCGCGCGTGGTAGTTACACGGGAGCGTACGACGTGCTCTCCCTTTTGGCGCGCAATCCCGCCGAGTATTCGCCCTTCTTTACGCGATTGACCGATTACATTCGACTGATGCTCCATACGAAACTTGCTAAGAACGTGCCCGACGCGGAACTCGCGAAGGCGCTCGGCGTCGCCCCCTATCCGCTCCAAAAGGCGAAGCGGGCTGCGACGAATTATACGTCCAAACAGCTTTTGACCATACTTATGAAGATGTACGGCTTGGAGCAGGACTTCAAGTCGGGTAATATCGGCGTGGAGAACGCCATGGATCTGGCGATCGCCGAGGCGATCGAAGCGAGGCGTAAATGATCGGATTATTGAAACGAAGCAATAAGCACTTTATGTATTTTGCGGTCGGTGCCGCCGGGACGTTCTCGATCTTTAAGGATCTACTGAAGGTCTCCGCCGCAACGTCCTATCTGACGGGGATCTCTTATGCCGCGCTGACGTGGACGGTCGCGATCCTTTCGATCTTTTTGTACGCGCTGATCGCGCGGGTGCTCGTCACGATCTCCTTCCGCATCTCGGGCGCGATCTTTACGCGCAATAACGGGATGTTTTCCCCTTTCCCGATCGGGTTTCGGGACTACGAAAGCACGGCGCTTGCCTTCGCGCTCCCGTGTTTCCTCATCGGCGGGCTGGTCGTCTTGCCGGCGCTTTTCCTGCCCACGCTTTCCCGCGTGCTCGACCCGATCCGCACCGTGACGAACTGGGTTTTCCTCGCGCTCGGCGCCTCGTATTTCGTCAAACACAACGGGCACGATTACGACCGAAAGTCCCTAGCGATCTCCTTAGCCGTGATCCCGCTCGTCCTGCTCGGGCTCTCCTTGATCCTTTTGATTTCGGAGGTGGCGAGATGAAACGCGTTTTGGGATTGATCTTACTGTTTACGGTGCTTGCCGCTCTCTTCCTTTCCGTCCCCGTCGCCTCTGCGGATACGGCTGTCCCGTACGATTTGGCGGTCAGCTACTGTGCGATGCATTCCCGTCGCGACATTCTCTCCGGGGGAGAGGCCGCAGCGGCCAAAACCCTCGCGGATCGGCTGTCCGCGCGCGGCTATACCGTGACCACGCCGACCGATCGGCAGGTGGGGGAGAATGGCGAAGGCAAGAGCCAAAGCTACGAGATCACGCACGTGATCGGCTTTAAGGACAACGGGAAAGGGCGCACCCTCTTGATCGGCACCTTCTACGGCGGCTACGAACCGACGGACAGCCTCGGCGTGGGCGACGGCGCAAGCGCCGCGCTCTCGGTCGGAGCGCTCCTCTACGTTGCGGACGCACTCGTCCCTCTGCCGCTCGACTACGATATTGCGATCGCCTTCTGGGGCGGCATAGAGCTCGGCACCGAGGTCAACGTGGAGAAATGCGGTTTGGACATCGCCACGATCGCCCTCTATATCAATTTCGATTGCATTGCGGCGGGGCGCAGCGATTATCTCTATGCGGACGATCTGCCGCGCGCGCAAGAAACGTATTTCCGTGAGATCGCTTCCGAGCAGGGGGCGACGTTCGAGGCGGCTCCGACCTACAAGCGCCCGTCGGCGCTTTCGATGGGGGAAGGCGCTTACTCCTATCTCCACCTCGGTTTGCTCGGCGCGAATCTTTCCTTTATGAACGAGGATATTCCGTGCGTGAACTTCACGAGCGGAGCGTGGGACTACGACAGCGGACTGTATCGCTATCCGGGCAAGGGAGACATCGAGGGTACTTCGCTCGATACGATCGAGGAGATCGACCGCTTGAACGGGGGCAAAGAAGCTACCTCTTCCCGCTTGCTCGCGGCGACCAAGGTCGTGATCGCAGGCGTAAAGGACCGGCGCCTTTCGGCGGTTTTGGACGAGGCGGCGAAGGAGACTTCGGGCGCGGATCTTAACAGCGATCTTGCCTACTATCTGATCTCCTTCATCGGCATCGCCGCTCTCCTTGCCTTCTTCATTTTCCTGATCCTGCGCCAAGGGAAGGATCGGCGGGACGTCGTGTGGGAACCTGCCAAATCTTCGGATAGATCCGCAGATCCCTTCGAAGAATTGCGCTCCGACGACGCTCGCGACGCAGGCGATCCGCCCTCTGATTCGGACGACGACGGAGACGTTTTCCGCTTCTAAAGGACAAAAACGGAGTTTTTGGGTTCTTTTGCTTTTCTTTTTTCGCGCCTTATATTATACTTATAGTCAGTTCAATATGAGGTGACGCTTATGGACGCTCTTATTCAGTATTTCCACAACATCGGCTGGCTCTCGCTCGTAGATGCGGCGGCTCTGCTGTTGTTCCTGGTGGCGACGATGTTCTTTTTCTTCCGCAAGAAGAATTATCGCGTCGGCATCTTCTTCGTCTTTTATACCCTGCTCGTCGCGGGGGTGGACGTCTGCATCGCTTTCTTCGAACTGAGATCCATCTATTTCACGCGGGAGATCCTGCGCTTCGGCGGCGTCATCTTCATCGTCGCGAGCGCGGCGGTCTATCAGTCCGATCTGAAACTCCTCTTCGCCAAGTTCGGCGGACAGAACGAGGAGAACGTCTATGCGAAACTGCACAATACCCGCAACGAGGACGATCTCCGTTACGCTTCGGGCGAGATCGTCAAGGCATGCCAAAACCTCTCGAAGAATAATATCGGCGCGCTGATCGTCGTTTGCCCGACCATCATCTCCTCGAATATGCTCGATACGGGCATTCGTCTGAACAGCATTCTGTCCGCGCCTCTTTTGGAGAGCATTTTCAATACGCACGCGCCCCTGCACGACGGCGCCGTCATCATCAAGAACAATATGGTCCTCGCCGCCGGTTGCTTCCTGCCCCTTTCGCAGAACCCCGCGATCAGCAAGGATCTCGGCACCCGTCACCGCGCCGCGATCGGCATCACCGAGGAGAGCGACGTTCTGACTATCGTGGTCAGCGAGGAAACGGGCATCATCTCGCTCGTGCAGAACGGCGACATCAAGCGCTATATCACGGGTGAAAAGCTGATGGACGCATTGGACACCGCGTTCGGCATCACCGACCTCAGCCGCAGGAGTTCCAGACAATTCGGGAGGAGCGTCAAGAAGTAATGAAAGACATCGTGAGGATCCCCCGCGTTCTCCTGCCGAAGGAGAGCGTAGACATGGAGAAATGGGCTGTCATTGCCTGTGATCAATTCACCTCGCAAGGACAGTATTGGCTGAGTTTACAAGACTATTGCGGCGAGACTTCCGCGCTCAACGTGATCTTCCCCGAATACTATCTCGACAAAGGGGATATGGAAGAGCGCATCCAAAGCATCAACGACTATATGAAAAAATACCTTTCGGACGGCGTTTTCCGTGAAGTGGAAGGCGTGATCCTGACCGAGAGGGAGACGGCGTACGGGCACAAGCGCACCGGCATTTTGCTTGCGCTCGACCTCGAAGGATACGATTTCGCGGCGGGGGCGACCCCGATGATCCGCGCGACCGAAGCGACGGTCAAAGAGCGCCTTCCCGTCCGCTTGAAGATCCGCGAGAACGCTCCGCTCGAACTCCCGCACGTCTTGATCCTGATCGACGACGAGGACAAGACGGTCATCGAGCCTCTCGTCGAGGAGGCGGAGAGATCCGCGCCACTTTACGATACCGATCTCAATATGAAGGGCGGTCATATCAAGGGCTATCTGCTCCCGCACCCCGAGAGGGCGATCGAGGCGCTCCGCGCGCTCTCGGACGAAAGCCGTATGTTCGCGCGCTACGGTAGCAAGACTCCCTTCCTTTTCGCCGTGGGCGACGGCAACCATTCCGTTGCGACTGCGAAACTTTTGTGGGAGAGGATCAAGCCGACCCTGTCCGAAGCGGAAAGGGAGATGCACCCCGCGCGCTTCGTGCTTGCCGAGATCGTGAACTTGTACGACAAGGATCTGATCTTCGAGGCGATCCACCGCGTCGTGTTCGGCGTCGGCGAATCCTTCATTCGGGAGATGCAGTCCGCGCTCAAGGGCGACGGACATATTTCGGTCCTGTACCGTGACAAAATGTACGGCGTTTCCGTTCCTGCCGTGGCGGCGGAAGCGGTCAAGGCGGTGCAGGACTTCCTGGACGCCTACCTTGCCGCTCACGAAGGGGCGGCGGTGGACTATATTCACGGCGACGACTATCTCGCGAGCGTGGCGGCGGAGAAAGACGGCGTCGCGATCTTTATGCCCGTGATGGAGAAACGGGAGCTCTTCCCCTACGTCGTCAAGCACGGCTCCCTGCCGAGAAAGACCTTCTCGATGGGGGAAGCGGAGGAAAAACGGTATTACTTAGAAGCCCGCAAGATCGTTTGAGGGCGACTGCATCGCGGAGCTCTTCGTTTCTGACTTCGGCTTGACGAAATCACGTACAAGGAGTACGCTCATTCGCACAAGCCTCGTCGAGCCTCGATCTCCGCGCGCATTCGCCCTCAAACGGGTGCGCCTGATATGCGGACGTTAGCGGGGTGGAAATCGGATAGCTCTTCGTTTCTGACTTCGGCTTGACGAAATTACGTACAAGGAGTACGCTCATTCGTACAAGCCTCGTCGAGCCTCGATCTCCGCGCGCATTCGCCCTCAAACGGGTGCGCCTGATATGCGGACGTTAGCGGCTGGGGTGGGGATCGGATAGCTCTTCGTTTCTGACTTCGGCTTGACGAAATCACGTACAAGGAGTACGCTCATTCGCACAATCCTCGTCGAGCCTCGATCTCCGCGCGCATTCGCCCTCAAACGAGTGCGACCGAAAAGGGACGTTTGAAGCAGAGGAGAAATCGGATAGCTCTTCGTTTCTGACTTCGGCTTGACGAAATCACGTACAAGGAGTACGCTCATTCGCACAAGCCTTGTCGAGCCGCGATCTCCGCGCGCATTCGCCCTCAAACGGGTGCTTCGAACGGAGAAAAAAAAGAAGCCTGCGATTTGGAATCGGAAAGAAAAGAAAATGATCGATTCGGGAAAAGAACAAGTAGCCGCATAGCGGCTTGGAATAAGGAGAATAAAATGAAAGTATGTAAATTCGGTGGCAGCAGTATGGCGTCGGCGGAGACCATTCGCCGCGTGGCGGAGATCATTCGTTCGGATGCAGATAGACGTTACGTCGTCGTTTCCGCTCCGGGCAAACGCTTTTCTGCGGACATCAAGATCACGGACAGTTTGCTGACCGCTTATCACGAGAGCAGGAAGGGCGGCGCCTTGAAGGAGCTCATTGCCCCCATTCGCGAGCGCTTCGAAGGGATTGCCCACGACCTCGGCGTAGAGGACAAGGTGGATCTCGCCGCGCTCTTTAAGGAGATCGAGGCGGGGATCGTCGCGTCCCCGATCCCCGACTTTGCTGCGGCGCAGGGCGAAAGGCTCTCCGCGATGCTCCTCGCGGCATTCCTCGGTTGCACCTTTATCGACGCAAAGGAGATCATTCGCTTTGCCGACAACGGACAGTTCAACGCCGAGTACACCAACGACGTTGCGCGTAAACGCCTCGCCGCAGAAGGCTCCCTCGTCGTGATCCCCGGTTTCTACGGCAGCACGTCTGCTGGGCAGATCCGCACCTTCAGCCGCGGCGGCAGCGACGTGACGGGCGCGATCATCGCACGCGCCGTCAAGGCGGACTTATACGAGAACTGGACGGACGTGAACGGCTTTTTGACCGCCGATCCGCGCATCGTCGACCAACCGAAGCCGATCCCCGAGCTCTCCTATCGCGAACTGCGCGAGCTGTCCTATATGGGCGCGAACGTATTGCACCCCGAGAGCATCTTCCCGGTGCGTAAGGCGAATATACCGATCAATATCAAAAATACCTTCGAGCCGACCAATCCCGGTACGATGATCCTGCCCGGCGTCCTCCAGCACGATCGCCTGATCACGGGCATCGCGGGCAAAAAAGGCTTCGTCAGCATCCTGATCGAGAAGTCGATGATGAATAACGAGATCGGCTTTACGAGGAAACTGTTGTCCGTCCTCGAGAACCTGAATATGAGCTTTGAGCATCTGCCGAGCGGCATCGACACGATGACCCTGATCATCGCCGATACCGAGATCGGCGGCAAACTTCAGGAGCTGGTCGGCGGCATTCGTGAGGCGGTCAGCCCCGACCGTTTGGAGATCCAGTCCGATCTCGCCTTGATCGCGACCGTGGGTCACGGCATGGCGTACAAGCCGGGCACGGCGTCCCGTCTCTTCACCGCTCTGTCGCGCGTGGGGGTCAATATCAAGATGATCGACCAAGGGTCGAGCGAACTGAATATCATCGTTGCGGTCGCAGGCGAGGACTACGAGAAGGCGATCAACGCGATCTACGAAGAGTTTATCAATTGAGGTGAATATATGATTTATGCAGGTGTAGACGTCGGAGGAATGAGTATCAAGTGCTGTTTGGCGACTGAGGACGGTCAGATCCTTACGAAAGGCAGTTTCAAGACGAAAGAGGGGTTGACTTGCGCCGAGATGGCGGAGCAAACGGCGGCTTTCGTCAAGTCACTTGCCCAAAAGGCGTCCCTTCCCGAGAGCGACATCGCCGCGATCGGTATGGGTATCCCGGGGACGGTGGACGGCAAGAAGGGCGTGATCGTTTACTCTAATAATATCCGACTGGAACACGCGCCCATCGTGAAAGAAATGAAGAAGCACGTTTCCTGTCCCGTTTTCGTAGAGAACGACGCGAATATCGCTGCGCTCGGCGAGGCGGTCTTCGGCGCTGCGAAAGGGCTTTCGGACGTCGTTTTGGTGACCCTCGGCACGGGGGTCGGCACGGGGATCGTTGTCAATGGCAAAATGATCACCGGCAAGGGCGGAGCCGGCGCGGAAGGCGGTCATAGCGTGATCCGTCTAAACGGCGAACCCTGTACCTGCGGCAACCGCGGTTGTTTCGAAGCGTATGCTTCCGCGACCGCGCTCTTGCGCCAGACCGATCGTATGGCGCTCCGTCGTCCCGACAGTTTGCTCGCTCGTCTTTGGGCGGAGCAGGGCAGGGTCGGCAACGTCCCCTTTGACGCCGCGAAAGCGGGTGATCCCGCAGGTGTGAAGGTGATCCGTGACTACGTCAATTACGTCGCGACAGGCTTGGCGGGAATGGTCAATATTTTCCGTCCGGACGTGGTCTTGATCGGCGGCGGTATCAGCAACCAAGGGGATTATTTCATCAAGAAGGTCTCTCGTCGCTTGAATCGCATCGTCTTCGGAGCGGGATTGAATCCGCGCGTGAAGGTGAAGGCGGCGGCGCTGAAGAATGACGCGGGACTGCTCGGGGCAGTCGCCCTCGCGGTGAAGGGCGAGAACGTATAACGGCGCGAATACAGCACTACCGCTTCTCGCCCGAACGGTTACGTACAAGAAGTACGCGCCCATTCGTGCGATCGCGGAGCGTTTGTCTTCACACCGTTCTCCGCTCTCGCAGGGGGGATTCTTCCTTTGTCGAGCCTCGCATCTGTACCCCAAATAATCTTTGATTATTCGAGGACCCCGATGGCAGGGACGCTTTTCTAAGGTGATTACCGTTATTCGGGACCCCAAGTGCAGAGAAATTCGCACCTGATTCGGAGCGTAGCGACCCGTAATTCCTAATTCACAATTCCTAATTATCCGGGAGGAACACTTATGAGTACGTTGTTTGTTTATTACAGTTTGAGCGGTAGCGGCGATCTCGTCGCCGAGAAGATGCGCGAAAAGGGCGCGGAAATATATAAGGTGCAGACCGCGAAGCCGATGCCGAAGTCCCTTTTCGGCGCGATCATGAAGGGCGGATTCCTTGCTACGATCGGGCACAAGATGCCGCTTAGGGATTTCGATCCGAACCTCGACGGCTACGACCGCGTCGTGATCGGATCTCCCGTTTGGAACGGCAGGATCTCTTGCCCGATTAATACCGTCCTCGCCTCTCTCGATCTCACGGGCAAGGATCTTTCTTTCCTTCTCTATGCGGGCGGCGGCGAAGCGCCCAAAGCGGTCGCGCGACTTAAAAAAGAGTATCCCTCCGCCCCCGTCTTCATTTTGAAAGAACCCAAAAAGTATACGGACGAACTCGCGAAAATTGGCGACTTGTTCTGATCGTCGTCCCCTCTTCCCCTTTTCCTTATCTTGTGCTATAATATACACGCGCTCCGATGTCCGGTTTTTACAATACCTAACGCAAGTCGTTTTTACGGGAGGATACGGCTCGGCGGCGCATGCGGCGGCAACGCCGCATTTTTTATCATACGAAGGAGGAATAGAAATGATTTACGTAGGGATCGACGTGGCGAAGGACAAGCACGACTGCCACATCATGCGGGACGACGGCGAGGTCGTCCTCGACAATTGCACGATCGAGAATTCGCGCGAGGGGTTTACGAAACTGCACGCGCTGATCACGTCGGCGCGAAAGAGGAAAGAAGAGGTCAAGATCGGACTGGAGCACACGGGGCACTATTCGCAGAACCTTTTTCAATACCTAAAGGGGCTGGACTACGCCGTCGTGGCGCTGAACCCCTTGAAGGTGAACCTTTACAGGAAGTCCAAGTCGCTCCGCAGCACCAAGACGGACAAGAGTGACGCGCGCTATATCGCAGAGGTCACGGCGGAGACCGCCCTTGAAAAGCGGCGCTATGTGATCCACGACGTGATGGTCTTGAAGTCCTTGACCCGTTACCGCTATCGCGTACAACGGACGCTCCAGATCACCAAGAACCGCTACCGTCGCGTGTTGCAACTCGTTTTCCCCGAATTTGAAAAGCACTTCAACGTGAATTACCGCAGCGCGGTCGAATTGATCGGCAAGTATTCTTCGCCGCGCGAGGTGTTGTCCGCCGACCGCGACCGTCTCGTCAAGAATCTGGATCGTATGTCCTACGGTCGCTACGGCAAGCGCGCGGACGAGCTGATCTCCGCGGCGGAAGAGAGCATCGGCGTCAGCAACGCGGGGGACGCCTACGAGCTCAAGCGACTTTCCCGTTTGATCGCCTTCCTCGAGGACGAACTCACAGGTATCGAGGAGAAACTCGCCTCGATCCTATGTAGGCTCCGCTCCCCGATCCTGACCATACCCGGCATCGGGGTCAATACGGGCGCGACCATTCTCGCCGAGATCGGTAATATCAAGAACTTTGACAGCGACGCGAAATTGCTCGCGTTCGTCGGCGGCGAACCGATGATCTACGAATCGGGCAAGTTTCGCCAAACGCACAGCACGATGGTCAAGAAGGGATCGAAGTATTTAAGGAACGCACTCTTTCTCGCCACGAAATCCGCCTACGTCCTCGATCCCGTGATGCGTGCCTACGTCGACCGCAAGCGCGCGGAGGGCAAGCACTTTTTCGTCGCGCTTTCGCACGGCATGAAGAAGATGACGCGCATTCTCTACGCCGTCTTAAAAAGCGGCAAGCCTTATGTCTCGCCTCTTCCCCTCGAGGCGGCGGGACAAGAAAACACGACGCCCGATCAAGGCGCCGTGAATTATGATGATAAGGTGTTGCCCGTTAGGACTTTCAACACTTGATCAGGATCTTCAGGTAGTTGTTTTCGCTGTCTCGAGAGAGGACAAAGGCGTCGGGTGCGGCGAGGAAATCCACCGTCTGATCCGCGATGTTTTCCACCTTGACCACGTCATTCGCGAGGAGATTGATCGCCGCGTTCATATCCTGCGCGCCGTTGTTGATGCCGACGACCGAGAGTTGTCTGCCCATGATCGCGGCGATGTCGGCGTTCAGCTTGCTGACGAAACTGTCGTATCCGACGATGCCCACCTTGCCGCCCTCGGCGGTCAGGGAGAAGGCGAGTTGCGGTTGCTGGGAAGAACGGCACTCAAAGACGGTGCAGTCCGCCATCTTGCCGCAGGTGATCTGTTTGATGCGTTTCGCCGCGTCCTGCTTGGACGAATTGATGCGGTAATAGATGCCGAATCCCGCCGCTTCTTCGAGTTTCTTGTCCGAGCGGTCGATGATGATCGGGATCGCCTGATAGTAGATCGCGAGTTGCGCGAAAATAAGGCCCAGCGCATTGGCGCCGAGGATCGCCACGTACTGCTCGTGCTTGAGGTCGAGTTTGTCGGTCAGTCCCGCCGCGATGCTGATATACTCGGCGAAGACGCCCATATCCTCGGTGATGCTTTCGGGCAGGGCATAGACCGAGCTCTCGGGCAAGACGACGTAGTCCGCGAGATATCCGTCGACGTCCAGTCCGCGGGTCAATAGGCGACCCTTCTTATCCTTGACGTAGGGCGAGAGCAGGACGCGCTCTCCCTTGCGGAAACTGCTGCCGGGATTCACTTCGCTGATCACGCCGGTCGCGATCCTGCCGGGAATGATGGGGAGCGGCACGTCGGTCTGTCCTTCGTAGACCGCGAGGTCCGCACCGGTCAGTCCGAGGCGGCTGATTTTTACTTTTACGTAGTCGGGCCGAAGTTCCCCTTGTTCCTCTTCCATCGAGAGGGTTTTCGGTCCCACGACTTTCCATACTTTCATACAAAAAGCTCCTTCTATGAACGAAGTGTCTATATTATATCACGCGTGAATGACAAAGTAAAGAAGAATGCGCCTTGCGGCGTTATGGGGTTGACGGCGTCCCGAGAAAAGGGTGCGCTTTTCGGAAAAGATCAGTATATCCTCGGCAAATAGCCGTGCAGATACCGCTCGAATACCGCGAGGGTGGAGCGGGCGGCGGCGCGTTCCGTTTCCGTGATGCCGTCCGTCACGTCGTAGTCCGCGATCGCGGGCAGGGCGGATAGCAGTTCGTCGAACGAGGCGGCGGGGGCGCCGCTGTCCTCGATGATCTCACGATTGAGGAGGTCGGCGACGATGCCTTGGTTTTGCGTGAGGATCTCGAATAGATCGGGCAGGGCGGCGCGGAAGGCGCTCTTCATTCCGTCCTTTAGGGCGCTGTAGGCTCGGTAGGCGAGGTTCAGACGATAGACCCTTTCCGCTATCGCGGCGTCCTCGTCGGATACGACGTAGAAACTGCCGTCACGGGTGAAGCCTTTTAGGGTCGTCTGCACCTCGAGATATTCGTCGTAGCCGCCACGGCGCGCCAGGTAATCTTCCTCGGAGATCGGCGTCTTGCTCCAGTCGCTGTAGAGGTATCCGTAATAGACGACGCTCTCACGGCGCTCGTAAGTGAGGCCGATCAAGATGCGCGCGTCCGCCGTGGAGAGGTATTCCGCCGCATAGGTCAGCGCGAGGTCGTAGCGGTCGCGCAGCTGCGCGATCAGAGAACGGAGAAAATCTTGTAGCTGTCCTATGGACGTTTCCACCTCTTCCGATGCGCCTTCTTCCGCTTGGAGCTGCCCGATCCGACTCGCCGCGAGGGAATAGAGGTAGTCTTTTGCACCCTGCGAAACGCCGATCGCCTGACGGAGCGACGCGGCGAGCGAAACGAGGGCGGTCATCGCCTCTTTCTCATTCATCGAGAGAGACTGCGCTTCGGATAACCCGTCGAGCAGATCGAGGTCGAATGCCGAGGTCTCGGATAGGATCAGCGAGGAGAGTTTCTTGCAGTCCTCGAGGGTGTACGGGAGCTCTGCGCGCTCGCGCTTCGCCGCCGTATAATAGACCCCGCCCGCCAGTTCGGGACTGACCGCGCCCGCGATCGCTTGCAGGGCGGAGCGATAGGAATCGGTGTGTTCGGCACGGAGTTGCCCCGCCGATAGGTCGATCAAGGCGTATTCGTATTTCACCGCGTCATCGCCGCCGAGAGCGGTCAATACGGCGCGGATCTCCGCCTCTTCGAGCCCCGCTTCGGTCAGCAGGGCGACGAGGTCGGTCGCGATCTTTTGATTGTTTTCGCCGCTCGGGATCACGACGTTCACGGTCTTCAAGGCGAGTTCGTCCGTCGTCTCCGACGTGTCGGTGGGATGCTCCTTGCAAGCAAAAAGCCCGATCGCGAGGATCAGGGTCAGTAGGACGGTTAGGATCGTCAGCAAGGTGCGTTTCATCTCAATCACTATAACATATGCGCGCGCATTCGTCAAGCCCGAGGGGGCGCGACAAGGGCTGTCAATTCTTTACTGTGGGAGAGGGCGACCTCACGAATAGCTCCTTGGTCTCCGTCAGCACGATCGCGACGAGCATCAGCGCGATGCCGATCCATTCGCGTACGCTCAGCGCTTCGCCGAGTACGAGCATACCGAAGAGAAGGGAGAAACTCGCCTCGAGGCTCATAATGAGAGACGCCGCCGTCGGATTGGTTCCCTTCTGTCCGACGATCTGGAAGGTGTAGGCGATCCCGCAGGAGCATATCCCCATATAGAGGAAGGTCTTGTAATAAGAGATCAATAGGGCGAAGTCGAACGCCTCGCGCTCGAACACAAGCGCCGCAAGGGCGGACAGCACGCCGCAGACTAAAAATTGCAGACAACTGAGTTTGACCCCGTCCACGCGGTTTACGAAGTAGTCCACCACCGTGATATGACCCGCGTAGGCGATCGCGCAGAAGATCAGGCACAGGTCGCCCGCGTTGATATGGAATGCGCCTTTTACGCAGATCAGATAGAGCCCCGCGACCGCGAGCGCGACCGAGATCCAGATGACGGCGCCGCTTTTCTTGCCGAGAAAGAGCCCGATGATGGGCACCAGTACGATATACATGGCGGTGATGAATCCCGCTTTTCCCGCTTCGAGGTTCATCGAGATCCCGAATTGTTGCAGGTTCGCCGCGACGGCGATGACCGTGCCGCACACCGCACCGCCGATGAGCAACGTCCCACGTGCTTTTTTGCGTTCTTCAAGGGAGCGCGTAGGGACTTCCCCCCTACGTTTCGCGATCGCGTCCATCACGAGGAAGACGGGGACAAGCACCGCCGAACCGATGAAGGAACGGGTCGCCGTGAAGGTGAAAGGCGCTATCTCGTCCACCGCTTGCACGACGAAAGAGAATCCCCATAGGATCGCCGCCGCGAAGAGGAATCCGTAGCGCATCATCTTGGTCTTGTCGATCGTGCCTTTCATACGGTCAGTTTAGGCGTTTTCGCGCGAAAAAGTCAAGAAAATATTGCCTCTCCGCGCCCGTTATTGACAAAAAACCGAGGTTAGACTATAATTACCGATATGGAGAAGTTCGAGAAAACCAACGCGATGCGTATTCTGGAGAGCAAGGGCGAAAGCTACGAGCCCATCTATCTCCCCGTGATCCCCGCGGACGGCGTGGACGCGGCGGCGAAGATGGCACGCGATCCCGCTTCGGTTTTCAAGACTCTCGTGACGGTCGGCGCCGACCTCGGGCATTACGTCTTCGTGATCCCCGTCGCAGAGACGCTGGATCTCAAAAAGGCAGCGAAAGCCGCAGGCGTAAAGAGCGTGGAGATGCTCCCGCAAAAGATGCTCTTTCCCTTGACGGGTTACGTGCACGGCGGTTGCAGCCCGATCGGCATGAAAAAACTGTTTCCGACCTATATAGACGAGACGGCGATCCTCTTCGAGCGGATCGTTACGAGCGCAGGAAAGCTCGGCGTCTTCCTCTCCGTCGATCCTGCCTCGTTCGAGCGGGCGGCGGGTGCGAAATACGCCGATTTGGTGAGGTGACTATGGCAGATATTACGGTTTCGGACGTCAGCAAGAGTTTTGACGGCAGAGAGATACTCCACGGCGTGTCCTTTCAGGTCCGCTCGGGCGAGTTCGTCTCCGTGACGGGAGAGAGCGGCAGCGGCAAGAGTACCCTGCTCGGCATCATGGGCGGCGTGCTCCGCCCCGACAAAGGTAAGGTGCTGATCGGAGAGACCGACGTCGCCGCGCTGACCGAGAAAGAACTGGCGGTGCTTCGCCGCACTCGCCTCGGCTACGTCTATCAATTCTTCAATTTGATCCCGACGATGACGGTAAGGGACAATATCCTTCTCCCGCTCATTTTGGACGGCAAGAAACCCTCTTCCTGCCGCGACCGCTTCGACGAACTCGTCTCCTTCACACATCTCTCTGCGGTGCTCGACGCTTATCCCGACACGCTGTCGGGCGGCGAACAGCAGAGGACGGCGATCCTGCGCGCGTTGATCCACGATCCCGAGGTCATTCTCTTGGACGAGCCGACGGGCAACCTGGACAGCGAGAACGCGCACGCCGTGATGAGCCTCTTGTCCGATCTCAACAACAAATACGGCGTCACCGTCGTGCAGGTCACGCACAGCGAGCAGGGCGCGGCGTACGGCAATCGTACGATCACGATCAAGGACGGCGCCCTCTTGTGATGTTCCTGAAAAGCCTGTTACTCGGCTTGCGTCGGAAGCTCGGCGAGCCGATCATGATCCTTCTGACCGTGGCGATCGCCGTTGCGGTCTTCGTCTCCGCTCTCGCGTTGCGCGATTCGATCCGCGAGACCACGGTCGCCTCTTATCGCGCTTTTTCGGGCGAGGCGTCGCTCGAAGCGTCCCTTTCCGAGGACTATCCCGCCTATTACGTCACGGCGGAAGACGCGAGCTACCGCGCGCTTTCTGCCGAATGCGACAAATACGGCGCATTGTATTCCGGTTACCTTTTCTACGCTTCTGTCGGCAAGGAGCAGGGCGTTTTCGCCACGGTCTACGCGACGGATCGCGAGGCGCTCTCCCGCTATAATCCCGTCGAATGTATCTCGGGCGAAGTCACGACTTCCCGCACGGGGGTGGTGATCTCGGAGTCCTTCGCCGAAAGGATCGGCGCGAGGGTCGGCGACGGATTGACCGCCGGCAGATACGGCTCGGAGCAGACCGCCGTCCTGACCGTGACGGGCATCGCCAAGGAAAAAGGGCTCTTTACGGGCGCGCAGATCTTGGTCTCGGAGCAGACCGCGTCTCGCCTATTGTCCCTCGGTGACAATCTCCGCGTTTACAATCGGTTTTTTATAGAATTATCCGACGAAAAGATCAATGCTCTCGGTATGAGCGAGCAGGACGCCATGGCGGCGATCGACTCCGCGTGTTCGGACTTTGACGTGGCTTCTCCCGTCAACGACAAGAACGTTGAGGTCAGCCTTTCGTACCAAAGCACGCTTTTGCTCGTCGTTGCCTTGATCGTTGCCGCACTCGGTGCGATCTTGATCTATACCGCCGTCACCCTCGTAATGAAGAGCAGGTTGGCCACCGCCGCTCTTTTTAAGAGCGTCGGTGCGACGAGCGTCGGATTGACGATGTATCTCCTCGCGGAGATCTTCTTGTACGGCGTGGTCGGCTCCGCAGTCGGCGTCGGCGGCAGTTATGCCGTCGGGGCGATCTTCGGCGCGATGACGGGCTCCGCCGCGTCCTTCTCGGTCGGGGTCGGCACGGCGTTTCTCGGCGTGCTGTTCGGCGTGGCGCTCGCCTTGCTCTCCGCCTTGATCCCCGTCTTGCGCTTGTCCTTCTCCCCTCTGTCCGAGCTGTTACGTTCCCATTCCCCGATCTGGCGGTTGCGGGTGCTCCCCGCCGTCGTGTCGGCGGCAGTCTTCCTCGCCTTGTTCCTCGCGACCGCGTTTGCGGGGGTCTCCGCCGCTTTTACCCTCGGCGCATTCGCCGCGCTCGCTTTGATCGCGCTCCTCTTTACCGTGATCCCCTTCGCGGTCAAGGGGGTATCCGTCCTGTTGATGCGTGTGACGAGAGATCGTCCGTCCGTCAGTAAGATCTATCTCGCCGCAACGGGCGCGAGATCCAATCGTCACGCTCAATCCGGCGCGCGACTTCTCGCGATCGCCGTACTCGCCGTGCTGTCCATCGCGGTGCTCCTCGGAGAAGCGTCGCATCAATTGCGCTCCTTCGACAGCTTGTTCCGCGCGGACATTATGATCTCCGCAGACAGCGCCGAGATCCCCGCCGTTACCGCCGACGCGCGCTCGGTGGAGGGTGTGTCCGGCGCCTATTTTGCCTACGTCGAGACGCGCTGTTCGATCGAGGGAGAGGAGGAGAATACCGTCTCCTTCTTTGCCGCGCGCTTGCAGGAATACGAGTCGGTCTTCCGCGCCGCCGACTTCGGGGTGGACGCGTCCTCCCTCTCGGGCGCCGGACGTGCCGCGATGGGGGGCGGATTGGCGATGAAACTCGGGCTGGAGATCGGGGACGAGTTTTCGCTGATCGTGAACGGCGCGCGCAAAACTTTTACCCTCGCTTCCGTGATCGATACGCCGCTGACGGTGGTTTTCGTCGATCTGTCGGGGCTCGGGATCCCGCCCAACCTCTGCCTCGCGGCTGGGACGGACGACGCCTTTTCCCGTCTGTCCGAGAAGTACGCCTTGACCGGTGCGGTCTACCGCGCCTCGGACGCTTTTGGCTACGTGACGACCCTTGCCGCGGATTATATCCGCGTTTTCGCGCTGTTTGAAGTGCTGGTCTTCCTCTTTGCCTTCGCGGGGTATTTGAACGCCGCGCTCGCTTCTTATCGTGACAGACGTCGCGAATACGAATTGCTTGCCGCCGTGGGCGCAAGTCGTCGAGACAGGGCGCAGCTCGTGGCGTGGGAGAACGGCATCGTGGTCTTGACCGCCGTCCTTTTGGGCGCGGCGACCTCCTTCGCGCTATTATTCATCGTTGAGAATATGCTGAAATCCTTGGGGTTGTATTTCACGTTGCTCGGGTAGTCGTCCGTTCGGAAGAAAGCCTAGTTATTATATAAAATTATTGCAAAAATACGAATTGTTGCATAAAAATCGTTGACTTGCCCGTTTTCGGTCGCTATAATAACAGTACATAAGATATTTTCAACGAGGTGAAAATTATGAAAGATTCCATCCATCCCGAGTACAGAAAGGCGAAAGTTGTCTGTGCGTGCGGCAATACCTTTGAAACCGGTACTACCAAAAAGGTCGACGTGATCTCCGTCGATATTTGTTCCAAGTGCCATCCCTTCTTCACCGGCAAGCAGAAATTGGTCGACACCGGCGGCAGGGTAGAAAAGTTCAACAACCGCTACAACAGAAATAAATAATCAATCCGAAGTGCGTTGTTGAAAAGAGCAACGCACTTTTTCTATCGCGACGGGCGCGTGTACGCGCTCCCGCATAGACCCCGATAGGATCGTATGAGAAAGTTTTGTTCAAAAATAGGCGGTCAAGCCGTCCTGGAAGGCGTGATGATGCGCGGCGAGAGAAGCGCCGCCACCGCCGTACGCGCCTCGAACGGCAGGATCGAGCTCGAAACGTCGAGACTTTCCGAGGAGAAGAAGTGGTGGCAGAGCGTGCCCGTTCTCCGCGGTTTTTTGAACTTTTTTATGATGATGATCCTCGGCTCCAAGGTCTTGACCCGCTCCGCCGAAGTCTACGGTGAGGATACGGGCGAACCGAGCAAGTTCGAGAAATGGCTCGCGAAGAAGACCGGCGTGACCGCTCTCGACGTCGCGATCGTGATCGGCGTGATCCTCGGCGTGGCGTTCGCGATCGGGCTGTTCGTCGCGCTTCCGCTCGGCATCGTCGCTCTCTTGGAGCGCATCCCGAGTTTCGGCGGCATCCATTACGTCTGGCGCAATTTGATCGTCAGCGGCATACGTTTGATCATTCTTTTCGGCTATCTGTTCTTGGTATCTCTGATCCCCGACATCAAGCGGGTCTTTATGTACCACGGCGCGGAACACAAGGTCATCACCTGCTTCGAGCAGGGCGAAGAACTGACCGTCGAGAACGCGCGCAAGATGAGCCGTCTGCACGACCGTTGCGGCACGAGTTTCCTCGTGATCACGGTGTTCATCAGTTTGCTTGCGGGCGCCTTCCTGCCCACTTTCGATACGATGGGCAATCGCTTCGTCGCATTTCTTCTGCGTTTCGTGACCCGTCTTGCATTGCTCCCCGTCGTGGCGGGGGTTTCTTACGAGGTCTTGAAGGGACTGGCGAAGTTCGACAACGCTTTCGTCCGTATCTTGAAAAAGCCGGGGCTATGGTTCCAACTCCTGACGACCCGCGAGCCCGAAGACGATATGCTCGAGGTCTCTCTGACTGCTTTTAAGGCGGTGCAGGCGATGGACGCCGATCCGACCATCGAGCCGGTCTCCTTCCGTCTCACGAAATCCCTTTTGAACGCACGTTTGGAGGTCAAAGGGCTTTTGGAGCGTTTCGGCGAGTCCGAAGCGAACGCTATCGCCGATTGGATCTTCGTGAAGGTCCTTAGTTGCAAGCGTTGGGAACTGGGCGTGATAGAGGAGATCGAACTCGATAAGCTGAAAGAGGCGAAAGCCTATGCCGCCAAGGTCGCGGCGGGCGAGCCCTTGCAATACGTTCTCGGAGAGGCGTTTTTTTACGGTATTATGTTGAAATGCGATCCACGCGCGTTGATCCCGAGAGGGGATACGGAAGTGCTGGTCGACGAGGCGAAGATCCCCCTCTTATCGGGCGCCAAGCGCGTCTTGGATCTCTGCACGGGGAGCGGCGCGATCGCGATCGCGATCGCCCATACTTTCTCCGAATGTGAGGTTTTCGCCGCCGACGTAGACGAGCAGGCGCTTTCGCTTGCGCGCGAGAATGCGGCGTTGACCGCTACGAACGTGACCTTTATTCACAGCGATCTATTAAAAAGCGTGGACGGCGTCTACGACCTGATCACCGTGAATCCGCCCTACATTCCGACGGCGGAGATCGACCATCTGGACGAGGTCGTGCGCCGCGAGCCGCGCATCGCCTTGGACGGCGGCGCGGACGGCTTGGACTTCTATCGTCGCCTTGCGGCCGAGATCCCTTCGCACCTTGCGGAGGGCGGCGTCGTTCTCCTCGAGATCGGCGCGGATCAAGCGGCGGCGGTCACCGCGCTCTTCTCTTCGCTCGGCAAGACCGAGGTGATCAAGGACGTGGAAGGACACGACCGCGTCGTGAAGGTGACCGCGAATGTTTGAGAAACTCGCCGCGCTGAAAGCGCGCTATCTTGAATTGACCGACCGCCTCGCCGATCCTGCCGTGATCGCGAAACAGGACGAATGGCAAAAGGTCGCGAAGGAACATTCCTCCCTCGAAGAGGTCGTGGCGAAGTACGAGGAGTATCTCGCGGCGGAAAAGAACCTCAAAGAATGCGAGGAGATCCTCGCCGGGGAGACCGATCCCGACCTCGTGGCGCTCGCGACGGAGGAGAAAGCCGCCGCAGAGCAAAAGATGGCGTCGCTCAAAGATACGCTCAAAATCATGCTCTTGCCGAAAGATCCCAACGACGACAAGAACGTCGTGATCGAGATCCGCGCGGGCACGGGCGGCGAAGAGGCAAGCCTGTTCGGCGCGGTGCTGATGCGTATGTATATGCGCTTTGCGGAGCGTATGCATTGGAAGACCGAAGAGGTGGATATGAATATGACCGACCTCGGCGGCGTCAAAGAAGCGGTCTTCATGATCTCGGGCAAGGGCGCGTATAGCAAGCTCAAGTACGAGAGCGGCGCGCATCGCGTGCAAAGAGTGCCCGCCACCGAATCGCAGGGCAGGATCCACACTTCGGCGGCGACGGTAGCCGTCCTTCCCGAAGCGGAAGACGTGGACGCGGAAGTCAATCCCGCCGACCTGAAGATCGACACCTACCGCGCGGGCGGCGCAGGCGGGCAATACGTCAATAAGACCGAGAGCGCGATCCGCATCACCCATTTGCCGACGGGACTCGTCGTGACTTGTCAGGACGAGAAGTCGCAGATCAAGAACAAAGAAAAGGCGATGAAGGTCCTGAAGTCCAAGCTTTACGACTACTATCGTTCCGCGGCGGACAAGGAGTACGCCGAGAAGAGGAAGGCGCAGGTGGGCAGCGGCGATCGCAGCGAGCGCATCCGCACCTATAATTACCCGCAAGGCAGGGTGACCGATCACCGCATCGGCATGACCCTATACAGTCTCGAGCAGTTCCTCGACGGCGATATGCTGGAGATCTTGGACGCGCTTGCACTCAATGAACAAAACGAACTTCTCAAAGGCAGTCAGGACGACTGATCGAAGGAGGCAGCATGATATTCTATAATACGCACAAACACCTATTGCAGGAGCAGACCTATTCCTACTCGTTGCAAGACGTCTCGGAGCCCAATCTCTTCCGCGAGTTCTTCGACTACGAGAACGTGCCTCGCACGGCGTTCGACTTCTTCACCGTGCCGATGAATACGCCCGAGTCCTTATGGATCACCGACACGACCTTCCGCGACGGACAGCAGTCGATGCATCCCTTCACGGTCGAGCAGATCGTGGATCTCTATAAGATGCTACACCGCCTCGGCGGCAAAAAGGGCATCGTAAAGCAGAGCGAGTTCTTCCTGTATAGCGAGAAGGACAGGGCGGCGGTCCGCGCCTGCCAAGAGCTCGGCTACGAGTTCCCCGAGATCACGAGTTGGATCCGTGCGACGGATTCCGACTTCGAGCTCGTGAAGGAAATGGGCATCAAGGAGACCGGTATTTTGGTCAGCTGCTCCGACTACCACATTTTCAATAAATTGCACCTGACCCGCGCGCAAGCGATGGACAAGTACCTTTCCATCGTCAAGAAGGCGCTCGACAGGGGCATCGTGCCGCGCGCTCACCTCGAGGACATCACCCGCGCCGATTCTTACGGCTACGTCGTTCCCTTCGTGCGCGAGTTGATGAAACTCAGCAAGGAGAGCGGCATTCCGATCAAGGTGCGCGCCTGCGACACCCTCGGCTACGGCGTGACCTATCCGGGATCCTCTCTGCCGCGTAGCGTGCCGAGGACGATCTACGGTCTGTGGCGTTACGGCGAGGTGCCGAGCGAGCAGATGGAATGGCACGGTCACAACGACTTTTATAAGGTGGTCACCAACGCCGCGACCGCGTGGCTGTACGGCTGCTCGGCGGTCAACTGCGCGCTCCTCGGCATCGGCGAGCGCACGGGCAACTGTCCGCTCGAGGCGATGGCGGTCGAGTACGCCTCGCTGAAGGGCACGACGGACGGCATGGACCTTTCGGTCATCACCGAGATCGCCGACTACTTCCGTCGCGAGATCGGCTACAAGATCCCGCCCCGCACCCCCTTCGTCGGTCGCGATTTCAACGTGACCCGCGCGGGCGTTCACGTGGACGGTCTCATGAAGGACGAGGAGATCTACAATATCTTCAATACGACCAAGATCCTGAATCGTCCGCCGACGGTATGCGTGGACAACAACAGCGGTCTTGCGGGCATCGCCTACTGGATCAACAATCACTATCGTCTGCCCGAGACCGAGAAGGTCGCGAAGTCCGATCCGATGATCGCGGCGATCAAGGCGCGCGTGGACGAGATGTACGCGAGCGGGCGCGTTCCCGCGATGAGCGACGACGAACTCGACGAACTCGTGCGCGAGGCGGATGAGGCTCGCTATAAGAGGTTCGTTGCGATCGCGGAGAAAGGCTGAAAAGCGCGCGCAAAGATTTTCGAGAAAAGGTAAAAATCCGCGCGCGTGTATTGTATAATAAAAGAAAACCTACCACAAGGAGGAACTCACTATGTTAAGAATCATTTACGGCGCAAAAGGCAGCGGCAAGACCTCGAAGATGATCGACGAAGCGAATACGATGATGCAGAAGACTTCGGGCAGCATCGTTTTCATCACCTACGTCGACCGCTATAACTTCGACCTCAATTATCGCATTCGCGTGATCAACGCGGGCAACTTCGGCGTCGGCACCGAGGAGCAACTTGCGGGCTTCGTGAAGGGCGTGATGGCGTCCAATTCCGACATCGACATTCTGTATATCGACGGCGCGCATCGCATCACGGGCAAACCCGTTGCGGACCTCGAGTTTTTCTATAACGAGGTCGCCAAGGCGGCGAAGAACAGCGCGGTCGAGATCGTGCTCTCCGCCAGCACCGACACGCTCCCTTCCTTCTTGAAGGAGTACGAAAGCGAAAAGGCGGAATAATCCCGAATGAAATACGTCAGCACCAGAAACGCGTCGCGCTCTGTCACGGGTAGCGAGGCTATCTTAATGGGCATCAGCCCCGAAGGCGGGCTCTTCGTACCCGAGTCCTTCCCACAGTTTTCATTAGAAGAGATCGCCGCGATGGGCGAGATGACCTATGCGGAACGCTCCGCCACGGTGATGAGCCGTTATCTCGACGAGTTCACCTACGACGAGCTTTTGGCGATCGCGAATCGCGCTTATTCCCGTTTTGACGACGAGGACGCTTGTCCCCTCGTCAAGATCGAGGAAGACCTCTTTATTCTCGAATTATGGCACGGGCCGACCTTCGCCTTTAAGGACGTTGCGCTGACCGTTCTGCCGCAGCTCATATCCGCCTGCCGCGCGAAGAAGGGCGAGACCGACAAGACTCTCGTCCTCGTTGCGACGAGCGGCGATACGGGCAAAGCCGCCCTCGAAGGATTCAAAGACGTCCCCGGCACCGAGATCGTGGTCTTTTATCCCAGCGAAGGGGTCAGCTATATGCAGAAATTGCAGATGACCACCACGGGTGGCGCGAATACCTACGTCGCGGGCATTGTGGGCAATTTCGACGACGCGCAGACCGCTGTCAAGCAGGTCTTTACCGATCCCGAAGTCCGCGCCGCGCTCAAGAAAGGCGGCTACGTGATGAGCTCCGCGAACAGCATCAACTGGGGCAGGCTTCTGCCGCAGATCGCCTACTACTTCTCGGCGTACGTCGACCTCGTGACGAGTGAGGAGATCCGCCTCGGCGATAAGGTCGACTTCGTCGTGCCGACCGGCAATTTCGGCGACATTCTCGCAGGTTACTACGCGATGCGGATGGGGCTCCCCGTCAGGAAACTCCTCTGCGCTTCCAATATCAATAACGTCCTGACCGACTTCTTCGAAACGGGCGAATACAGCCTTGCGCGCGATTTCCACAAGACGATCTCTCCCTCGATGGACATTTTGATCTCCTCGAATCTGGAGCGCCTCTTGTTCGAGATCGAGAACAGGGACGACAAGGCGACCGCCGCGCTGATGGCGGCGCTGAAGAGCGAAGGGAAATACACGCTCGACCTTTCGACGCTCCGCGCCAAGGCAGGTGTATTCGACGCAGGCTACGCGGACGAAGAGGAGACGGCGGACACCATCAACGAGTTCTTCGAGGAATACGGCTATTTGCTCGATCCGCATACCGCGGTCGCGGTCGCCGTCCGTTACGACAACGACGCGCAAGGAGACGCTCCCACCGTGGTACTCTCCACCGCGAACCCGTATAAGTTCACGCAGGACGTCTTGTCCGCTCTCGGCGAAAAGAAAGAGGAAGACCCCTTCAAGGCTGTCAAAGCCTTGCGCCTCGCGAGCGGCATCGAGCCGCCCGAGGGCATCACCGCGCTGGAAAAAGCCGAGGTGCGTTTCCGCGACGTCCTCGCGGCGCAAGACATCAAAAATATCGTACTCAAAAAGGCGGAAAAGTAAGGAAATGAGAATCTATAGTGCTATTCAACCGACCGGGTGCATCACGATCGGCAATTACATCGGCGCGGTCAAGAACTGGATCGCATTGCAGGACGAGAACGAGTGTCTCTTCTCGATCGCGAACCAGCACGCCCTGACCGTCAGGCAGGATCCGCAGGAGTTCCGCGCGAGGACGATGTCCTTTTTCGCGCAGTTCCTCGCGTGCGGGCTCGACCCCGAAAAGAGCATTCTTTACGTGCAGTCCAATGTGCCCGAGCACAGCGAGTTGCAATGGATCCTCTCGTGTATGACCTACATAGGCGAGCTGGACAGAATGACCCAGTTCAAGGATAAATCGCGCAAAAACGAGGATAATATCAATGCGGGACTGTTGACCTATCCCGTACTGATGGCGGCGGACATTTTGTTGTATCGCGCCGACCTCGTCCCCGTCGGCAAGGATCAGAAGCAGCATCTCGAACTCACGCGCGACATCGCGATCCGTTTCAATAACCGCTTCGGCGAGACCTTCGTCGTGCCGGAGCCCTATATTCCCAAGCAGGGCGCCAAGATCACGAGTTTGCAGAAGCCGACGGACAAGATGAGCAAGTCGGATCCCGATCAGAATGCGACGGTGTCCATCATCGACCCGCGCGACGCGATCCTTCGTAAGTTCAAGCGCGCGGTGACCGACTGTGACAATGCGATCCGCTTCGACGCGGAGAATAAGCCGGGCATTTCCAACCTCTTGTCGATCTATTCCGCCTTCTCGGGCGAGAGTATCGAAGAGGCGGAAAAGCGCTTCGAGGGCAAGGGCTACGGCGACTTCAAGATGGCGGTCGGCGAGACCGTCGCGGACGCCCTCGCTCCGATCCAAGAGAAGTACGCCGCCTACCTCGCGGACAAGGCGGAACTCGAGCGCATTATGAAAGAGGGCGCCGCACGGGCGAGCGCCATCGCTCGTCGCACCTTGCAAAAGGTCAAGAAAAAGATAGGATTCGTAGCGGACTGATGTTTGGATACGTGACGCCCGACAAGCCCAATATGTATATGCGCGATTACGTGCTGTTTCGCGCCTATTATTGCGGTCTGTGTCATACGATGAAGAGGGAGAGCGGACAGCTCGCTCGCCTGACCGTCAATTACGACGCCGCCTTTATCGCCGCCTTTTTTCACGATTTGACGGGGGAAAAGCGCGAGATCACTGAGAAGGGTTGCGTCCTGAATCCGCGCAAGCGTCCCGTGATCGCCGAGACCCCGCTGATGCGGGAGATCGCGCGGCTGAACCTGATCCTCGCGGGCATGAAACTCGCGGACGACAAAGCGGACGGCGACTCCAATCTCCTTAAAAGAATGGCGCTTTCCTACCGCGTCAAACGCGCGAGGAAACGTGCGCCCGATCTCGCCGCTATGGCGGACGAATGCCTCGCGAGGCAGATCGCCGAAGAGAAGAGCGGGGCGTTCCTCAATGCGGCGGCGGAACCCTTCGCCGACCTGATGAAGAAGGTCTTTCGTCGGCTCGCGGGGGACAAAACCTCGGAAGCGGTGGAGCGGATCGGCTATCTGCTCGGTAAATACGTTTATTTTATAGACGCTCTCGACGACTACGACGAGGACGTCAAGAAAGGGCGTTTCAACGCCTTTAATAGGACCTTCGGCGCACCCACTTTTGCGGCGCTGAAAGAGGAGAAGGGCGAAGAACTCGCCTTCATTATGGAAGACCTCGTCAAGGGCGTCGAGGACGCCTACAAAGAGGTGGATATGGGCGAGAACGAAGGCGTGATCACGAATACCTTATGGTACGGGCTCCGCAGTCGCATCGCTTCGGTTTTAGAGAGGGAGGACGGCAAATGCACAAGGATCCGTTTGTAGTGCTCGGCGTCGACAAGGACGCCACGCAAGCAGAAGTCAGAGAAGCGTACGAGAGGTTGCGCGACGAATACCGTATGGCGATCCACGTCGAGGGCGACGAGGGGAAGAGGGCGGCGAAGAAACTGTCCGAACTCGAGGATGCCTATCGCGAGGCGATGGAGCGCTTGTCTTCGGGTACGGAGATCAAGGGCGTGTATGCTCACGTCGCCGAGTTGCTCCGTCGCAAGGACTTCGACGGGGCGCAGACGGCGCTCGACAAGGTCTCGGAACGTGACGCCGAATGGCATTATTTCCAATCCGCCGTCTATCACGGCAAAGGATGGAACTACGAGGCGAAAGCCCAGCTCGATATGGCGATCAATATGGATCCCGACAATCGTAAGTACCGCGATACCCTCGAGCGTATGAAGAGCCACGAACAGGATTCCTTCGGGAACGGCGGCTCCGCGCAAAACGCAGGCGCGACGGGCGGCAGACCTCGCAGTTACGACAGCTACGAAGAGATGCAGGGCAGGCGCAGAGGCGCCACGGCAGGCGACTGCTGTGCGAGCCTCATTTGCGCCGATTGCTGTTGCGAGTGTATGGGCGGCGACCTGATCCGTTGCTGCTGATCAATGAAGAAAATAACGGCGAAGGAAATAGCACTATCGGGTATGACCGCGGCACTCGCGATCATCGCGGTGGTGCTTTCTCATTTTGTGGGGGTCATGACGTTGACCTTCCTCGCCCTCTCCTCGCTCGCGCTGACCTTGCCGATGATGGGCGGCAGCTTTCGCGGGGCGGTGCTCGCCTACGTCGCGGCGGCGGGACTATCCTTCCTTTTCGTCGGCTATATCGCGGTGATGCCTTTCGTGATCGTCTTCGGACCCTACCCGCTTTTGGACTATTTATTGCGGAAATATCTGCAGAAACGCATTTTTGTATTGCCTATTGAGATCGCCTTCGCAAACGGCGCATTCCTCGCTTGCTATTTCGCGATCGGACTGACCCTCGCGGACTTCCCTTTGGTCGACACGTTGCCCACGGCGGGCAAATGGGCGGTGATCCTCGTCCTGTTGACCGCGGTTTTCGTGGTCTTCCATTTTGCTTTTACCGCGCTTTACGACCTTCTTGAAAAACGTCTTTCGAGAGTATTAAAAAAACAATAATACTTCGGCTGCGTATAAGGCGGCGCATCGGCTTTGTTTCTCTATCGCGCAATGAAATCACGTACAGGGAGTACGCTCATTCGTATCCGCTTGCCGCGCCTTGCCCCCACACCATTCTCCGCAGTCTCTTTTTTGTTCGAAATGGGTATATCAATGACTCTGTCCGTGGAGGAAGCGTACACCCACGTCCAAAACGCGTTCAATGTAGGGACTCGCTAGGGAGTAATAGACGATCTTTCCCTTGCGGCGGGTCTTCACGAGGCGTAGCGTTCTAAGGAGCGCGAGTTGGTGCGATACGGTGCTTTGTATCTGTCCGAGCATCAGACAAATGTCGGTCACGCACATCTCGGTGATCGCGAGAGAGGAGAGGATGCGCACGCGCGTTGCGTCCGAAAAAACGGCGAAAAAGTCCGCAAGGTCGGCGGCAACGTCATTTTTCGGCAGGTAGTATCGTACGACGTTTTCGTCGTGTTCCGAGAGGGCAAGCGGGGCGCGATAGTTTTTCACGTTTTCATCATACCGAACATATAAAAGAGATGTCAACGGCGAAGAAAAGCGATTCTTGCCGATTGTGCGTCCGAATGACGAAAAAGGGGGAAGTATGCTGAATAGCGGAATGCTTTTGATTTTGTTGCTTTTATTGATCTATACTTTCGGGGGATCGGGCAGTTTGACCACCGAGAACCTGACCTTGATCATCTTGGCGCTCGGCTTTTTGGTGGGGAGCAACCAAGAGAATGCGGGGTGTGGTTGCGGCGCAAGTAACTGACGGCTTTTTGCTTTTTTCAGATAACGCAACGGCAACGATATATTTAAAAGCCTTCCCTGTGAGGGAAAGTTAAGTTTTTATTGTTGTTGGGATTTTCTGATTTTTGATCTACCGAGCAAATAATCTGCCGATACGTCGTAGTAGTCGCAAAGGATCAATAGGTGGTGAATGGGCATTTCGTTCGCCCCTCTTTCATAGCGCGCGTACATCGTTTGAGACGTGCCGAGGATTTTTGCGATCTCGGCTTGCGTCTTGTCCGCGTCCTCTCGTAGGTCGCGCATGATTTTCGTGTACTCTTTGTTTATCTCCATACTCCCATAATAGCAAGTAAACATATTTACTATTGACATCTAGTAAACATTTGTACTAAAATTAAAATATCATTCGATAGAATGGATCTTTTTTGAGGAGAGTATTATGAAAAGGAACCTCTGGATTTTGTCGGTTATTTGTTTATTGTTGATTGCCGTATCCTCTTTATCCGCTTGCGGTCTATTCGGTAAGGGGAATGATACGACGCCTGCAAGCGATGATCAAATCCGCGCGATGTATACGGCGTATGCCGAGAGCGGAGGCAAGCTCTCCTACGACGAATGGCTTGCTTTGGTTAGAGGAGAGAAAGGCGAAATCGGAGTTGAATCAGATGAAAAGATAGTAGAGGTGTCTTTAGATGACTTCATTACTCTTTTAAGCGCTCAATCGGAAGCGCTATCTAAGGACAAAGAACTGTTGAAAACAATTATTACAACAGAAAACAGTAATGTTGTAGTTGAGAAAAAAGAAGCAAAAGGGACTTCGGATTTGTATTCTTTGATTTGGATAAACTATGATGAAGATTATGAAAGAAGATATATTTTAAGATATTCGATTGAAGAATGGATTAGCAAATATGAACAAGTAGTGCAAAGAAGACCGATCCAGCCGATCAAAGATTTTGCAAAATCGTGGGTCGATTATGCTTATCAGGAGAATTGCACTATTGCTTCTTTAATAAAGGCTATTTTCCCGGATGATTATAGTTGTTTCTTTGTAAGCAAAGAGAACGAAAATAAATTGTCAATGAAATATAGTGAGCTCAGTGGGACGTTCTATATTTATTCTCATATTGAAAGATGGAGCGGAAAGTATTGGGGACGATTATTGGTCGAAAACGGAATTATAACAGAAAACAGCACAATTGATTATATTGATACAGCACCTACCGAAGAACTCGTTGCGGTATCATAATAATTAAAAACAACGAGCGCATTAGTATGACATTTTGCAAAATGGGGGGAAGAGGAAGGTCTTTCCCTCTTTTGTTTTCCTCTTCCTTGTAGTATAATAAAGCTATGAACGACGTGATTCGGCTGAAACTCAAGGAGCTCCCCACCGATAGTGGGGTGTATATGATGCGTGACAAGGATGGCGCGATTATTTACGTCGGCAAGGCGAAGAATCTCAAGAACCGCGTGCGTTCCTATTGGAACTCGTCACCCAAGCCCGATAAGGTGCTGATGATGGTCTCCAAGGTCGAAGATTTCGACTACCTGATCACCCGCACCGAGGAGGAGGCGCTCGTCCTCGAGAATACGCTGATCAAGAAGCACAAACCTTTTTATAACATTCTTCTAAAGGACGACAAGCTCTATCCCTTCCTGCGTATCGATACGAACAAGCCGTTCCCAAAGGTAGAGATCGTTCGCCGCCTGAAACGAGACGGCGCGCGTTGGTTCGGCCCCTATATGGTCGGCATTTCGGCGGGCGAGATGCTACGGCTGATCCATTCCGCGTTTCCGATCCGTGATTGCTCGCTCAATATGGAACGGATCCCTCGGAGCCACCGTCCCTGCCTGAACGCGCACATCGGGCGGTGCCTCGCCCCCTGCGACGGTTCGGTCACGCGCGAGGAATACCACGCGGTGGTGCGCGACGTGATCTCCTTTTTGAAAGGGAACGACAAGACCATTCGCGAGAACCTCGAGCGCAAAATGCAGTCTGCGTCCGACAATATGCAGTACGAACAGGCGATGCGTTGCCGCGACGCACTCGCTTCCCTCGATAAGATCGTCAGGCGGCAGATCGCCGCGCTTCCCGCGGACTTTAACCTCGACGTCTTCGCGCTCGCTTCGGGCGGCGGTGATATGGCGGTCGCGACGGTCATCGTGCGCGGCGGCAAGATCGTCGGCGGCGAGAAGTTCGCGATCCGCGACGGCAGCATCGACCCCGCGGGCACTCTCTCGAGCTTTATCAATCGCTATTATGACGACGGCGTCGTGGCGGAAGAGGTCGTCAGCGCGATCGAGCTCCCCGACGCGGCGGCGCTCTCCGAACTGCTAACCGAGAAAAAGGGGGAGCGGGTCGCCGTCTCCACCCCCAAGGCTGGCGTCCGCAAACAACTCGTCGACATCGCCACGCGCAATGCGATGGAGTACCTCTCTCGCAGTACCGAACAGCTCTCCAGAAAGGAGCGTTTGACCACGGGCGCGTGTCGCGCACTTGCCGAGGTGTTGTCCCTTGATAGTCCCTTGGATCGCATAGAATGCTTCGATATCAGCCACACGTCGGGCGTGGATAAGGTCAGCTCGATGGTGGTTTTCACGAAAGGGGAGAAGGACGGCAAGATGTATCGCACCTTCCGCATCAAGACGGTGGAAGGCAATAACGATTTCGCCTGTATGAAGGAGACCCTTACCCGCCGTTTCGCGCGACTGAAAGAGGGCACCGACGCGTCCTTCTCCGTGCGACCCGATCTTCTGGTCATCGACGGCGGCGTCGGGCAGGTGCATTACGCGATGCAAGCGATGCAGGAAGCGGGCGAGGACATTCCGATGATCGGTCTCGCCGAGCGGGAGGAGATCATCGTCCTGCCGTCGGGTGAGGAGATCCTTCTGCCCAAGTCCGGATTTGCTCTCCGCCTGTTGATCCGTATTCGCGACGAGGCGCACCGCTTCGCGATCACCTTCCATAGGAAACTGCGGGGCAAGCGCAGCGTGAAGAGTATGCTCCTCGAGATAGAGGGCATGGGCGAACGCCGCATCACAGCACTCTACAAGGCGTTCGGCGGGCTGGAAGAACTGCGCGCCGCCACGGTGGACGACATCGCCGCGGTCAAGGGCATTCCGCGACCCCTTGCCGAACGGGTCGTCGCCTTTTTTGCAAAATAACGGCGGCGTATAATAAGGCATATACTTCGCTACCGCGTCGCTCGGAGGCAGTCACGTACGAGTAGTACGCTCCTGTCACACTCGCTCGCGGAGTGCTCGTCTCTACCTCATTCTCCGTCGCCGTAAATGTTTTTGGGCGCGTTCGTCAATTTGCTTTCGATCGACTTTTTTAAGTATTACTCGGAACGAAGTGCCCCGCAATTCCGCAATTCCGCATTAGATCACGTTCGTCCTTCATTCAACTCTCCTCTCGCCAACTTTCCCCTCTATGCAAAAACTTCTCGCGCGCGGGTTGATTTCGGTGCATACTTTAAGTTATAATAAATATCGACCCGCCATAGCGGGCAAAGGCGAGCAGATGAAATACAAGTTGATCACAAGCGATTTTGACAATACGATTTTCGACGGCGAGCGGGTCTCTCCGCGCGTCCTCAAGGCGATCGCCGATTATCGGCGCGCAGGCGGCAGATTCGTCGTGGCGACGGGGCGCGTCTTCGAGTCCATTCGCCCCCGCGTTCCGGAGATCGGCGCGGACGACGAGGTCATCGCCTGTCAGGGCGGCGCGATTTACAAGGCGTCCACCTGCGAGGTGCTGGATCGCTTCCCCTTGACCCCCGAGATCGCGATGAAGGCGGTGCGCTACTACGAGAAGCGCGGCGCGGTCTGTCACGCCTATCTCGACCGCGAGTTCTACGTCGCGGAGAAGAATCCCCTTTCCGAGAAATATGCCGACTTTTGTTGCGTTCGTCCGACCTATCTCGGGCGTCCGCTCAGTTCTTTTTTGCCCGAAATGCCCGTGACCAATAAGATCATCGCGATCCTGGACGAAGGGGAGATCGACGACGCGCTCACGGAGCTCGCCGCCCTCTTGGGTCCCGAAGCGGAAGTCACGAAGAGTTCGCCGATCTTTCTCGAGGTCACTTCGGCGCAGGCGGGCAAGGGCAATTGCCTCGTCGCCCTCGCGCGTCGTCTCGGCATCCCGATCGAGGAGACCGTCGCCGTCGGTGACAACCTGAACGACCTGTCGATGGTGCGAGCCGCAGGGCTCGGCGTTTCCGTCGGCAACGGCGTCCCGCAGCTGAAAGACGCCGCCGACCTCGTCGTCCCCCCGATCACAGAGGACGGCGTAGCCGACTTGATAGATCGAATTATAAACGACGAACTGTAGATTTGATTCTTTTGCGTGTAATACCGCGAAAGATTATTCGGTTTTTTCTCAAGACTGCGGAGAAATGTGCAGTGGCGAGGCTCGACGAGCGCAGACGAATGAGCGTACTCCTTGTACGTGATTTCGTGGGCGCGATGGCAGAAACAAAGCCAATGTGCGTTTATGCGCAGTCGCATAGGAGGGCTATATGCTTGGACGTTACAACAAACAAAAAGAAGAACAGGAAAGCCGCGCCGTATCCGCCGCCGATTTCGCGTCGACGCTCGGTCTGACCCCCGTCGTGATGAACGAGGGCGCGGAGCTGTCCTTTCAGACCTCGGCGATCTGTCGCCCGGGGCTCTTCCTCGCGGGGTACGAAAAGTTTTTCGCAGGTTCGCGCGTCATCGTATTCGGTAGCGCGGAGATGAGTTTCGCGATGAGCCTTGACAAGGCGGTCCTCGCGGAGCGGATCGACAAGATGTTTTCGCTCGGCGTCCCTTGCGCGGTCATCGCGCGCGGCATCAAGCCGCCTATAGAGTTTATCAAGGCGGCTACCGACCGCGCCGTTCCTCTCTTTACCTCTCCCGAGATCACGGGGCAGATCGGAGCGAAGATCAGCGATTTTATCACGCGCGCTCTCTCGGAAGAGATCACCTTGCACGGCGTCTTGGTGGACGTCGCGGGTATGGGCGTCCTTTTGACGGGTGAGAGCGGCATCGGCAAGAGCGAGGTCGCCTTGGAACTCGTGCATCGCGGACATCGTCTCGTCGCGGACGACAGCGTGATCATTCGTCGTTCGGGCAATATCCTGATCGGGTCTTCACCCGAATTGATCCGTCATATGCTCGAGATCCGCGGCGTGGGCATCATCAACGTCGAAAGGATGTTCGGCTCGGTCGCCGTCCGCGTCAATAAGTCGGTGGACGCCGTCTTCGAGCTCGTGGACTGGGACGACGACGAGAGCTACGAGCGCATCGGCTCGGAGAGCGAAACGCAGGAGATCTTGGGCGTCGCTCTTCCGAAACTCGAGATCCCCGTGAAAGCGGGCAGAAACCTCTTCGTCGTCATCGAAGCCGCGGTCGCCGCGCTCCGCTTAAAGGAGATGGGCTACACCGCGCACGAAGAGCTCGAGGAGCGCTTAAAGAAAGCAAACAAATGACCCCCTCGCCATATACTATACCGAATCGGGAGGGTATATGGACGAGTTTTCGAGTAGGATCCATCGCTTAGGCGTACGCATTTTCGAGGGCGTCTCGGGTAGATCGCTGACCACGTTCGGCAGCGGCGGCGCCGTCAGGTATCTCGCGTTGCCCCACGGAGAAGAGGAGATTCTCTCTGTGATCGCTGCGGCAAGGGAGGCGAACGTCCCTTATCGGGTGATCGGCGGCGGCAGTAACGTACTGCTCCCCGACCGAGGCTACGACGGCTTGCTCGTCAAGCTCCCCGCCGAGGAACCGATCCGACGCGTGGGCAACCTCGTGACGGTGGGCGCGGGCGTAAAGATGCCCGTCCTAGGGCGCTATTTGTCGGCGTGCGGTCTGTCGGGTGCGGAGTTCGCCTGCGGCATTCCGGGCACGATGGGCGGGGCGGCGGCGGTCAATGCGGGCGCATTCGGGCAGAGCCTCTCCGATCTACTCGTCGAGGTCAGAGCGGTATCGAAGGACGGCGAGCGCGTCGTCTATGAGCCTAGCGACCTGGAGTACGGCTATCATCGTGCCGTCCTTCCCTGCGGAGCGATCCTGGTGTCGATGACCCTTCGCCTGACCGAGAGCGAGGAAGGGGCGATCAAGCAAAGGATGCGAGAAATGCGCGAGAGGCGATCTCGCACCCAACCGAGGGAGCCCTCTGCGGGGAGCGTGTTTCGCCGCGTGGGGGAGACGCCCGCCGCGATCTACGTCGAAGGGACGGGGCTGAAAGGCACGCGGATCGGGGGCGCATTGCTCTCGCCCGTGCATTGCAATTTTATCGTGAATACGGGCGGCGCGACGAGCGAAGAGTATTTCGCCCTCGCGGAGAAGGTTCGAGAGAGCGTAAAGGCGCAGACCGGCGCCTTGCTCGAATACGAGGTGGAAAGGATATGTTGACCGATCGGGAAGTGAAAGAGGAATTGCACGCGCTCGCGTCATCGGGCGTCGGGGACGGCTACGTCTCCGCTCTTTTGACCTTCGGCGGCGAACTCTGCCGCGACGAAAAGGGGGAATACCTATCCTATTCCACGCACGACTATCGTCTGGCGTGGGAGCTTGCGTCCTACCTTGCCGATCAATACCGCTATCACGCGGAAGTCCACATCGTCGATCCGGGCGACAAGCGTCGCAATCGCGTCTATTGTGTCGAGATCCGCGGCAGGATCGGGCTCGAGCTCTTGTCCGACCTCGGCAAAGCCAAGCTCCTGGGCGGCAAGGTCGTTTCGCTCGATCTCGGCGTCAAGACCAAGCTACCCGCGACCCAGAGCGAGGTGGAGTACGTGCGCGGCGTCTATCTGTCCGTCGGTTCGATTTCGCGCGCAGCGGAAGGATTGCGGCTTGAATTGACGTTTGAACTCGAGACCGACGCGGACGCATTCGCTGCTCTCCTGCAACGCGAAGGGGTCACCCTCGGCAAGTCGGGGAAATCGGGACGATACGTCCTCGCCACCCGCAAAGGCGAGACCATCTCGGATTTCTTTATCAAGACGGGCGCGAGCAAGATCGTATTCGTCTTGCAGGACATGCTCGTCAAGAAGCTGATGGAGAACAAGACGGCGCGCGCGGGGAATCTCCTGCTTGCGAATACCGACAAATCGGTCTCGGCTGCGATCCGTCAATACGAAGACGCTGTCACGATCCGCGACGGTACGGGCGGCTTTATCGGCGTGCCGAAGGAGATCAGGGAAGTCGCCGAAGCGCGTATCGAACGCCCCGACGCCTCGATCGCGGAGCTCGTCACAGCCTTGCCCGGCAAGATCACCAAGAGCGGATTATATCACAGGTTGCAAAAGATGCACGATCTGGCTGAAAAGATCAGGGAGGAACGCAAATGAAAAGCAGTATCAAGGCAAAAGCCGATCTGACCCTCGCCCTCGCGAAGAAGGTGGCGGAGTGCGCCGCTAAGTGCGTCTCGGACATTCGCGTGCTGACGGGCAATAAGAGCGCGAACGCTAAGAGCTTAATGGGCGTGATCGCCCTCTCCTATAAGAAGGGTGCGGATCTGATCCTCATTGCCGAGGGGAGAGACGCCGCCCACGCGATCGAAGAATTGAAAAAACTACTGTAAACGGAGAAAGAGATGAGAGATTTCGTTCACTTGCATTTACACACGGAATACAGCCTCTTGGACGGCGCGGCGAGGATCAGTCGCGTGTTCGAGAAAGCGCGCGCCCTCAATATGCGCGCCGTCGCGATCACCGACCACGGCAATATGTACGGCGCGGTGGATTTTTATAACGCGGCGCAGGCGGACTTCGAAGACGTCGTCAAGAAGAAGATCATCGAGGAGAAAAAGGCGCAGGGCGTGGAGCTCTCGCCCGACGACGTTTTCCCGAGCGAAGAGGACTATCAACGCTTCAAGGATCTCAAGATCAAGCCGATCATCGGTTGCGAGTTCTATATGACCGACGACCTAAACGTAAAGGAGCGCAGCAGCCAAACCTATCACTTGATCCTGCTTGCGAAGGATCTTACGGGATATTATAACCTGTGCAAGCTGAACAGCATCGCTTGGGTCAAAGGTTTTTATACCCATCCGAGGATCGACTTCGAAACGCTCAAAGCCCATTCCGAGGGGTTGATCTGTCTGTCCGCTTGTATCGCGGGCATCATTCCGCGCGCGATCTGCCGCGACGAACTCGACCGCGCGAGAGAACTCGCGTTGTGGTTCAAGGGCGTTTTCGGCGAGGACTTCTATTTTGAGGTGCAGAATCACGAGATCCCCGAGGAGAAGAAGGTGGTCGTGAACCTCATCAAGATGGGGCGCGAACTCGGCATCAAACTCGTCGCGACCAACGACGTACACTATGTGGACAAGGGCGACGACGAGATGCAGGACGTCTTGATCTGCATCGGCACCGCCCACTACATAGACGACGAGATGCGGATGCGTATGAACGGTCCGTACTACTATTTCAAGAGCGGCGACGAGATGGAAGAGCTTTTCCCGAATCTCCCCGAAGCGCTCGATACCACCCTCGAGATCGCCGAGAAGTGTAACGTGGAGATCAAGTTCAAGATGCCGCTGTTCCCTCCCTACGTTCCCCCTACGGGAGAGACGCCGGGCGATTACCTCAGGCGCCTTGCGTACGAGGGCATCGTGAAGCGCTATCCCGTCATCACGGACGAGATCAAGGAGCGCATGGAATACGAGCTTTCGGTCATCATCAAGATGGGATTCGCGGAGTACTACTTGATCGTTTGGGACTTCATTGATTACGCCCGTCGAAACGATATCCCCGTCGGCGCGGGACGTGGTAGCGGCGTCGGTAGTATCATCGCCTACGCGATCGGCATCACGAATGTCGATCCTCTGCGCTACAACCTGATCTTCGAGCGTTTCCTGAACGTGGAGCGCGTGTCCAATCCCGACTTCGATATCGACTTCTGCATGGAAGGCAGAGAGCAGGTCATTCAGTACGTTCGCGAGAAGTACGGCTACGAGCGCGTCACGAGGATCATCACCTTCGGTACCCTCGCCGCCAAGCAGGCGATCAAGGACGTCGCCCGCGTCTATCGCGTGCCCTACGCCGACGTGGACAAGCTCGTAAAGATGCTTCCCGACGGCAACGTCAAAATGACGATCAAGGGCATTCTCGGCAGGGACGCCAAGCACCCCGAGCAAAAGAGCGCCGACGTGATCGCCCTCTACGAGAGCGACCCCACGATCCGCAAGGTCGTCGATATGGCGCTCAAGGTCGAGGGTATGCCGCGTAATACCGGTATGCACGCCGCGGGCGTCGTGATCTGTAAAGAGGTCGTCGGTGATTTCGTCCCGCTGCAAAGAAACGGCGAAGTCGTGACCACCCAATACCCGAAAGACCAAGTCGAAGCGCTCGGAATGCTCAAGATGGACTTCCTCGGACTGGTCACGTTGACCGACGTTCACAAGGCGAAGATCTATATTAAGCAAAACCATGGTGTGGACGTGGATTTCGGAAAGCTCGGCTACGAGGATCCCGAGGTGTACAAGCTGATCGCCTCGGGCGATACCGACTCGGTGTTCCAGCTCGAAAACGGCGGTATGAAAGCCTTTATGATGCAACTTCGTCCGACCTCGCTCGAAGATATCATCGCAGGTATTTCGCTCTATCGCCCGGGTCCGATGAGCAGTATTCCGAAGTATATCAACAATAAGCACAATCCCGAGAAGATCGAGTATCTGGACGAACGTCTGCGCCCGATCCTCGAGATGACCTACGGCTGCTTGGTCTACCAAGAGCAGGTCATGCAGATCGCGCGTGAGATCGCGGGCTACAGCTACGGCAGGGCGGACATCTTGCGCCGTATCATGAGCAAAAAGAAACCCAAGCTGATGGAAGAGCAGAAAAAGGTCTTCTTTTACGGCTCGCCCGAGGACAAAAAGAAGAAAATGACCGCCGTCGAGGGCGCGATCAAGCGCGGTATGAGCGAAGAGGTCGCCTCCAAACTCTACGAGGATATGGCGGATTTCGCGAAGTACGCCTTCAATAAGTCGCACGCCGCCGCGTACGCCGTCCTCTCCTACGAGACGGCATACCTCAAGAAGTTTTACACGCCGGAGTTCATCTCCGCCGTCATCAACGACCGCATCACGAATCAAAAGGAAGTCTCCAAGTACGTGAATTATCTGCGTAAAAAGAACGTTCCCGTCCTAAAGCCCGACATCAACGCGGGCGACGTCTTCTTTACGACCGACGGCAAGGCGGTGCGTTACGGACTGGTCGCGGTCAAGGGGGTGGGCGAGGACGCCGCACGCCGCGTGGTCGAGGAGAGGAAGGCGGGCGGGCCGTATAAGAACCTATCCGACTTTTTCCGTCGCCAGAGTGTGATCCCGAATCGCGCGATGGTAGAGAACCTCATCAAAGCGGGCGCTTTCGACTGTCTCGGCGAGAATAGGGCGACCCTTCTTGCGAATTACGAGCTCGCGATGGCGTCCACCGCAGAGGAGAATAAGAGGAAGTCCACGGGTCAGTTCTCCCTCTTCGACGAGATCGAGGAGCTGAACGCCGACATCGACGTCGTGAAGATGACGGAATTGCCGCGTCGTCAGATCCTCGAGAACGAGTACGAGGTATTGTCCCTCTATCTCTCGGGACATCCGCTCGAGGACTATCGCGCCGCCTATTCGTCGATGGCGTTCACGACCGCGCAGGTCGCCGAGGTCGAAGAGGCTTACGCCGCCGCGCAGGAGAGCGAAGAGGAGGTGGACGTCCCCTCGCTCGACGGCAAACAGATCACCGCCGCGGGTATGCTTCTCGACGTCACGAAGAAGGTCAATAAATCGGGCAGCGAGATGGCGGTCTTCCGCTTGCAGGATCTGGACGGCACGATCGAGGCGATCGCATTCGGCGGCACCTACACCCGCTATAAGGATCTCCTGAAGAACGGCAACATCGTGCTTTTGGACGGCTCCTTGCGCGAGAAGGAAGGGCAGTACAGCCTGAACGTTCGCGGAGTGCGCGAGTGGCAAAAGTCCGCGCCCGAAGAGAGCGGGGAGGGCGCCGAGGAAACCCGCGCGCAACGCAACGTCGTTTTCGTCGTCAACCTTCCTCACGATTATTCCTCCGTCTATCCCCTTTTGAAAAAGGTTTGCGCTTCCTATCCCGGGGCCGTCGAGGTCTACCTCTGCGTGGACGGCAAATACTATCGACATGATCAGACCGTCGCGGATAACGATAGTTTTATTGCGGAAATGTACGGCGTGGTTGGGCCGGAGAACTTCATTATAAAAGACCGCAAAAGGTGACGAGCGCGTATAAGGCGGCATATACTTCGCTACCGTATCAAAAAGGGCAGTTACGTACAAAAAGTACGCGCCTTCACCCCACAATATCTGACAATATTGCGGGGACCCCAATGGCGCGCCCGCGCTTGCCCTTTTTTTCATCGGGGTCCCCGAGAAATCGCAGATTTCTTGGGGTGAATTAGCGCTCGTCTCTACCGCCTTATACGCGCTCGTCGGGTGGGTAATGCGCCCGCGCCTCTACCCCACAATATCTGACAGTATTGCGGGGACCCCAATGGCGCGCCCGCGCCTGCGGGATTTTTTCGTATCGGGGTCCCCGAGAAATAGTGTATTTCTTGGGGTGACTTTGCCTTGCATCTGCAACCCTTCTCCGCGCTGCCAATACCCCAAATAATTTGCAATTATTCGGGGACCCCGACGGCAGCGCCGCGCTCGTCGGGGGATTTGTCTTTTGTCGAGCCTCACAACTGCGCCATTCTTTGCGCTCGTCGGGTGGATTAGCGGCTACCTGCTTTTTCGGTGAGGGGTTGTCTTCGCACCACGCTCCGCGCTGTCAATAACCTACGATACTTTTAATATCGCGGGGACCCCAATGGCAGCGCCGCGCTCGCTTTTTTAAGTTGCATAGCAGCATATCAAGTGCGAAGCACATATCAAGCCGAGCGATAGCGAGGCATATCAAGTCGCGAATGCGACATTTCAAGTGACGTCAGACACATATCAAGTCCCGTCAGGGACATATCGAGCGGCGTCAGCCGCATTCGGATTATTTTTTACATTTGCTTGACCTTTCTTTTTGTTGTGTTTATAATAAGATTTGCGAATCAGTCGCAAATTCGGAGGGATATGAGATCATACAAGACGGAGCAAAGATCGCGCATATTGAGTTATCTCGAGAGTCGGCACGACGCTTGTTTGACCGCGGCGGAGATCGCGGCGGCGCTTTTCCCGTCCGTCAGTAAAAGCGCGGTGTATCGCAACCTTGCCGACCTTGAGGCAGAGGGCAAGGTGGTTCGCGTGACCCTCGCGGGGGATCGCTCGGTCGGTTATCGATTCCAGTCGGGCGCGCATTGCGCGGGCAAGATCCATATTTCCTGCGTGCGTTGCGGCAAGACCGAGCACGTTTCGTCCGATGCGGCGGCGTCTTTTGAGCGGGCGCTCCGTGATGCGGACGGTTTCTCTCTCAATAAGGCGGAGTGTCTCCTATACGGCGTGTGCCGTACCTGCCGCGAAGGAGGCGCCAAGTGAAAGTCTCCTCTCGCATTCTGATCCTTCTCTTGATCCTATGCGTGGCGTTCGCTTTCGCCTATACGGCGATCGAGAGCGTACACGACTGTCACGGCGAGGATTGTCCGATCTGTCGGATCATCGCTCTCTTGACCGCTTTCCTCGGCGCGGTCACTTGGCCGGTATTTGTTTTCGCGGGTTTTCTTTGTACGGAGCGGACGCAGGAGCCGCGCCGCGTTTCCGCGTGTTCCGTCACCCCCGTCGCACTCAAAGTGAAATTGTCGAATTGAGCACCTCTTTTCGAGCATTTTATATTTTCCGTCGCGCGGGATGCGCGCGCGGGCATTTGAAAGGAGGTATTTGAAAATGAAGAAAAAAATAGCATGGATAGTATTGATCGCGATCCTCTCCGTCACCCTCTTTACTTGCGTAGGATGCGGCGTGGGATCGAATGATAAAACGAATATCGTCGTCACGATCTTCCCCGTCTACGACTGGGTCATGAACGTGCTCGGCGACAAGGCGTCGGATTACTCGGTCACGCTCCTATTGGATAGCGGGGCGGACCTTCACAGTTACAACCCGTCGGTCGCGGATATGGTCGCAGTGGCGGGCGCGGATCTCTTCCTCTACGTCGGCGGCGAGTCGGACGAATGGGTCGAGGACGCTTTGAAGAACAAGACGAATAAGGATATGGTCGCAATGGATCTTTTGGCGCTCTTAGGCGACAAGGCGAAGGCGGAAGAGATCGTCGAAGGCATGGAGCACGACGAAGAAGAGGAAGAAGAGGAGGAAGAGGGCGTCGAATACGACGAACACGTTTGGCTTTCTCTCCGCAACGCGGCTTTTTACGTCGACTTGATTGCGAAGGAGATCGCGGCGATCGACAGCACGAACGCGGATACTTACAAGGCGAATGCGGCGGCGTATATCGCGAGCCTGAATGCGCTCGACACCCGTTACGCTGCGGCGGTGGAGGCGGCACCGCGCGACACGATCCTCTTCGGTGATCGTTTCCCGTTCCGCTATATGGTCGAGGACTACGACCTCAATTACTATGCGGCGTTCGTCGGGTGTTCCGCCGAGACCAACGCGAGCGCGAAGACCTTTGCCTTCCTCGCGAATAAGGCGGACGAGTTGGCTCTCAAGGTGATCTTGAAACTCGAGAGCTCGACTGACGACATCGCGGAGGGGATCAAGAGCCAGACCACAGCGAAGGATCAGCGGATCCTCGTACTCGATTCTCTGCAATCCGCGACGAAAAAGGAGTACGCCGCAGGGCGCACCTACCTCTCGGCAATGGAGAGCAATCTTACCGTATTGACGCAGGCGCTTGCCGCCTAAAGGCAAAAGAGCGCAATCGCTTTGCGGCGGAATAAAAGAACGGACATGAAAAAGGAAACTATGGCACAACTTACTTGTAACGATTTGACGCTCGGATACGAGAACGGGGCGATCCTCGAAGGGCTGTCCTTTTCGGTGGAAGCGGGAGATTATCTCGCGATCGTCGGAGAGAACGGCTCGGGCAAGTCCACCTTGATGAAGACGATCCTCGGACTTTTGAAGCCTTTGAAAGGTGAGATCGTGCGGGGCGAAGGGCTCCGCAAGTACGAGATCGGCTATCTGCCGCAACAGTCTATGGTCCAGCGCGACTTTCCCGCCTCGGTGTGGGAAGTCGTGCTTTCGGGCTGTCTGGCAAAAGAGCGATTTTTCCCCTTCTATACGCGGGCGGACAAAGAGCGCGCGATGACGAACGTCGAGCGCCTCGGCATCACGCCCTTCTTGAAGCGTTCCTATCGCGAACTCTCGGGCGGACAGCAACAGCGCGTCCTCTTGGCGCGCGCTCTCTGTGCGACTGAGAAGATCCTGCTCCTCGACGAACCCGTCTCGGGTCTCGACCCCGTCGTCACGGCGGAGATGTACGAGATCATCAAAGCCTTAAACGACGAGGGGATCACGATCATCATGATCTCGCACGACGTGCAGGCGGCGGTGCGTTACGCGAATAAGATCTTACACGTCGGCAAGAATACCTATTTCGGCACGGTCGCGGAATATCTCGCTTCGGAGCGGGGCAAACGCTATCTGTCCGAAGCCGCCGCGGGCGAAGGAGGCGAGGTATGATCGATTTCTTCCAAAGGATCGGACAATTCCTACAATTCTCTTTCGTGCGCTACGCGCTGATCGTGGGCGTGCTGATCGCGCTCTGCTCGTCGCTGCTCGGTGTAACTCTCGTTTTGAAACGCTTTTCCTTCATCGGGGACGGCTTGTCCCACGTTGCGTTCGGCGCGATGGCGGTCGCGGCGGTCGTCGGGCTGACCAACCAAACCCTGATCGTGATGCCGGTCACCGTCCTTTCCGCGATCCTTCTTTTGAGGACGGGCGGCAAGGCGCGCATGAAGGGAGACGCCTCGGTCGCGTTGATCTCGGTCTTCGCGCTCGCGTTCGGCTATCTCTTAATGAACCTATTTCCGACGTCTGCGAACGTGTCGGCGGACGTGTGCGGGACGCTTTTCGGGTCGGTCTCGATCCTGACCCTTTCGCCTGTCGAGGTGTGGGTCTGCGGTGCGCTTTCCGTCGTTACGGTCGCGGTTTTCGTCGTTTTCTATAACCGCATCTTCGCGGTGACCTTCGACGAGAACTTCGCGAAGGCGACGGGGGTCAAGACCGAACTGTACAATCTGATCATCGCCGTTATCATCGCGGTGGTCATCGTCCTCGCGATGAATCTCGTCGGCTCGCTCCTCATCTCCGCCTTGATCATCTTCCCCGCGCTGTCCGCGATGCGCGTTTTCAAGAGCTTTTTGTCCGTGACCATTGCGTCGACGGTGCTCTCGGTCCTGACCGCGCTCGTCGGCTTACTGCTTGCGATCGGTCTCCCGCAGGGCGTTCCCGTCGGTCCCACGATCGTGATCGCACAGGCGGCGGCGTTCGTCGTGTGTTACCTCGTCGGCTTTATAAAGGATAGGGTGCGGGCATGAGAAGGGCGCTTTTGATCGTATTATTGATTTGCTTGTCGGCGCTTTTCTTCGCATCGTGCGGCGGCTCGGATCGCTACGACCTGACGGAAGAGACCTTCTTCTACGGCATGACGACGATGCAGATGTATCCCGAGGAGTACGTCGGCAAGGCGATCTCCTTCGATTGCTTTACCTACCGATTGACCGACGTCGACGGCTCGTCCTACCTTTGCGGCGTGCGCAAATGCTCCTCGGGCTACGGGTGCAATTGCGGCAAGGATACGATCATCGGCTTTATCTTGGACTACGAGGGAGCGATCCCCGAGCCGAAGAATCAGAGCGAGGACACGTCCGATAAGGCGTGGATCCACGTAGAGGGTACGATCGCTTCCGCCGAGAAAGAAGAGATACGGATCCCTTCTTACGACACGGCGGGCGTTCCCAACCCGAATGCGCCCGAAACCGTCGTCTTTTATCACTTTGCCGTCTCCTCGCTCAGCGAGATCACGGACGGCTCGCACCTTGCGTATTACGTATCGAAGTGAGGATTGACTATGTACGATGACGAACAAATAGATCAAGAAATCGAGGAAGGAACCGATAACGCGGAAGGCTCGGCGTCGGGTTGTAACTGCGGGCAATGTTGATCCCGCGACAGAAATAAAAACAGACTGAAAAGGAGTATGGATTATGGCGAATAAAAAGAGTGTGGAGCAGAGAAAGCAAACGGCGCGCACGGAGGCGCTCCTCGCGAAGCGCAGGAAGCTACGCGTTTTCCCCTTGATCTCCCTGGCGATGACGGTGATTTTGCTGCTTCTGATGCTGACGAACTGGGCGGCGATCTACAATACCGATATCCCCGGTAACGAAATCGAATACACGGGCTTTCAAAGTGTTACGGCGGGGCTCGGCGGCAACTACAAGAGCATGGACACCGATACCTTCGGGCATATCGCCACCTTCTACGCCTATGCGGGCGGCGCGGTGAAGACCTTGTCGCTTCTGTCCGTGATCGTTCTGTTCGTCTTGGTCGTGCACGGTTTGGTGGAGCTCTTTGCGGTGATCACGAATAAGCAGAGCGCGTTCAACGTGCTGGACGTGATCTTTTCCGCGGCGTCCGCGGGACTTTTCATCGCTTGTTACGCCGTCGCCCGTTCGATGGATGGCGTGATGATCGCCGGGTATTGTAACGGTAATCCCGCCTGTTCGGTGCAGTCTTCCGCGATCATTCCCGCGATCTTGGCGATCCTCGCGCTCGCCTCTCCGATCCTCGCGATGATCTTCGACGCGCAGGGAAAGAGGGAGATCCGCGAAGCGGAAGTCGCCGCGCAGCGCCCGCCGCAAAAGATCGGCAAGAGCAGGTTGGTTAAGAGGTAAACGCGCAGAATTATTCGAAAAAACGGAAAATAGGCGGCTTTTGCCGCCATTTTTTCTTTCGGCCCCCCTTGTAATAAATGGGTTTGTTATGTTATAATATTTTTATAAAAGCCCATTTTCCAAGTGAAAGCGATGGGCGAAATCATCAAAAAGGAGAAAACTATGGGCGAATACAGCAAATTTATTTCGGAAAAACGCAGAGCGATTCCCACTCCGCCGGATCTGGTCGATGCCGACGGAAAGGTCGTGTTCGGTACGTTTGACAAAGAGTTCGAGACGATGGAACTCTTGCGTGCCAAGAAGCCGACGAGGGCGCCGGATTTCCTCAGGAAGTTCAAGCTGACCCTTTGGGAAGCGACCGAAGTACACCTCAAGAACGGCGTGCTTCTCGCGGTCGTTTGCGATATGGGCATCTTCGGCAAGCAGCTCAATATGTTCTATGACAAGCGCACCAAGACGGTCTATTGCTGGGATACCCAGATCAAGAGCAAAGATACCGTCATCGCTCCGAACCTTCTGAACGGCTCGATCGCCAAAGCGGAGTCCGACGTCGGTTTCGTGAAGTACGTCAACAACTTCCAGGACGGCAAGGCGGAATTGTCCGGCAAGCATACCGGCAAGTGCCTGATCAACGGACCGGACGACAAGGTCAAGTCCAAGACCGTCAAGGAGCATTACGGAGAGGCGACCATCGAGTACAATTTCTCGCTGACCCGTCTGTCCGATCCCTGCGTGGTTTCGATCCCGTTCCCGTATAGCGACAACCGCACCCTTTACAGCCAAAAGGATTTCTTCAAGGCGGAAGGCAGCCTGATCATCAACGGCGAGGAGATGCTCTCGGATGACGAGACCACCGCGATCATCGACGATCACCGCGGCTATTATCCCCGTCGCGCGCACTACGATTGGACCACCACGATGGGCAAGTGCGAGGTGAACGGTGAGAAGAAGTGGCTCGCATTCAACCTCACGCACAACCAGAGCACCAACGAAGAGGACTACAACGAGAACATTTTGTGGCTCGAAGGCAAGTCCAGCCTGCTCCCGCCCGTGAAGTGGACCCGTTCCGTCGAGTCCAAGGACTTCACGAACTATTCCGAATGGACGGTGAAGGACGAGCACGATATGGTCAACCTGAAGTTCAAGGTCTACGGCGTGAACCCGATGGTTCTGCACGCGCTTGTCGTCAATATCGACTATTACGTCGCTTGGGGTGAGCTGGAAGGCTACATCCGCGACGAGGACGGCAATAAGTATATCCTTGACGGGATGATGGGGATGGGGGAAGACAAGACCATGCTGTTATAACCTGCGGCGGCGCTTAAGGGCGCATCTGCTTTGTTGCTAACATCAAAACCGCGCAGTTACGTACGAATCAGTACGCGCCTGCGCGGTTTTTCGTTGCGCCTAGCATCTGGAACCCTTCAGCGCCGCCTCGGAGAGGATAGATAATAGAAGAAATCCCGCAATATGACAATTGCGGGATCATTTTTATTCTTACTTTGCCGCTAGCGCAAGGTTTGCACCTGCGGGATCGTTATAAGATAGATTATTAAATACCGAGTTCTTTTTGCTTTTTCAGCACGAGGTAGGCGAAGAGGGAGTTCGCCCAGGCGAACCACGGGCGGGTATAGACGCGGGCGTTGTCTTTGTAGACGCCTTCGTGGATGTAGTGCGTGCCGCCCGTCGAGGATGCGACCATCTTGACGCAGGAGCGGATCTCCTCTTCGTCCTTCGAGGTCAGGGCTTGCACGATCAAGGACAGCGGCCACACGTAGCCCTCGGGGGTGTGCGGGCTGCCGATGCCCGTGATCGCCTTGCCGCGATAGTAGTAGGGGTTGGCGTCGGAGAGCATATAACTGCGGGTATTCTCGTAGACGGCTTGATCCGTGAACGGATATTCGTAGTAGGGGATCGCGAGCAGGTTCGGGATGTTCGCGTCGTCCATCACGTTGTGATGCCCGAGACCGTCGGTTTCGAGGGCGTAGATCTTCTTGCCGTCCACTTCGGTCGTCGCGTAGCGGTCGAGCGCCGATTTGATCCTGCCGACGAGTTCTTCTGCCGCGGCGGCGCGCTTGGTTTCGCCGTGTTCGCGGAGATAAGGCAGGAGCTTCGTCAGGACGGAGCAGATGAACATATTACCCGGGATATAGTAGTTGTAGGTGCAGCAGTCGTCGCTCGGACGGTATCCCGACCAGACGAGCCCGCATTCGCTGACGGGCGCGCCTTTGCCGCACCACAGTTCGCGGGAGCGGTCGATCCTCTCGTGATAATAGGGGGAGTATTCCTTGTGTTGCTGCTCGTTGCGGAAGGTCGCGAGGATCAGGTCGAACGCCTTATAGAACAGCGTATCGAAAATGCTCTCGTCTCCGGTCTCCGCGTGGTATCTCGCGGCGAGCCACAAGGGATAGCATAGGGAGTCAAGCTCGAACTTGCGTTCCCAAACCCACGGAGAGTTTTTCGGGATGTCGGTCGTGTGTCCCATGCCGTTCGCGCTGCGGTTGAAGGCATTGGCGTAGGGGTCGATCAGGATATAAGTGAATTGCTTTTTGAGGACCGCCTTGATCAGCTCGCGCACGGAAGGGCAACTCTTTGCGAAAAAGAGATATTGCATGACCTGCGCCGCGCTGTCGCGGAGCCACATTGCGGGAATGTCGCCCGTGATAACGAAAGCGGAGCCGTCCTCTTCATAGAAAACGGTCGTCAAGATCGTGTTGAAAAAAGCTTTGTGGAACACCTTTTTGAGGAGAGGATCCGAGATGCGTTCCTCGAAAACTTCGACCTCTTTGCGGAGATCGGCGAAACGCTCTACGTTCATTCTTTTTCTGATCGAACTGATTTTTCTTTGTTTCATAGCTCTGTACCGAAAGTATTTTAGCACATACGCGCGCGAAGCGCAAAGGATTCTTATCGGTTAAAAAAGATTTTTACCGCGCCGTATAATCCGCCTCTTTCCGAATCGCGGTGGAAGGCACTTTCTTCGCGGAAATATCCGCCGAGTTGCCACGGGCGATAACGGTCGAAGGCGTCGGTGCGGAGATATTCGTTCGCCGCCGTATTCGTGACGATTACGGTGAGTTCGTTCTCGTTTTTCAGGGATGAAATAGGCAGTTCCGTACGGTAGGGCGGAGCGAGGAGCGTCGCGATCTCCACGCCGTTCAGAGATATTTTTGCCGCGCCCTCTACCTTGCCGAGATCGAGCACCGCGCGACGTACGTCCCGCGGCAGAGAGAATCTCGCCCGATACAAGACGCTTCCCGAATAGTCCTTTCCGAATCCGCTCTCTTTCGTCGTCAAGGGGCGCTCTTCCGCGAGGAACTCCCGGCGCTCACGCCTCTCCCCGATCGTCAGGCGGCTCGTCGGGCGGTAGGTAATGCCGCTCAGTTCGATCCTTTCCGTCGGTCGGAAGGTGTCTTCCGCTTCGATCGCTTTCTCGGTATCGTAGAGGCAGACGATCTCGCCCGATTCGAGCGTGATCTCGATGGCGCCGCCTTTTTCTTCGGTGCGAAAGACCTTCCCCGAGGCGGGGTCGATCAGGTAGGGCGCTCTCCCGCTCGTCGGGATGCGGAGCGTTCGTGCGTCGTCGTTTTCGTTCATCAGGAAGGAGAGTTTGCCGTCCATCGTCACGCTCTCTGCATAGGATATGCCGTCCGCGCCTTGTAGCGGGCAGGGCGACAGGAGCGCGCTGAGATCACGCACAAGGCTTGCTCCGAGCGTTTCGGCGAGCTCTTTTGAGTAGGATAGCACCGTGCCGCCGTTTTTTCGGAAGGCGGATAGGCGTTGGATCGCGTCTTCGGACAAGTATTGCGCCGAAGGCAATACCACCGTCGTATAGCGTGCGCGCCCGGCTCCGATCACGCCGCTGTCGAGCGCGCGGGGATCCGCCCCCGTGAGCAGGTCGTCGTCGATGACGTCGAAGAGGATGCGGCGCGATTCGAGTTCGCTCCCCGCCTTTTCGTATTCCTTCAAAGCGTCCGTATTCCCCGCGATCCCGTCTTGGATCGGGTAGTAGAGGGCGACGTCCGCCCTGCGTTCTCCGAGCGAGAAAAGGTAGGACAGTCGGGTCAAGTAAAGGTTGAAATCAGATAGGTCGGGATAGGTCTCTTCGGTGAAGTGTGGCAAAAGTCCCGCTTGCAGATAGCCTTTTCTGCCGTAGGGGACGACCATCAGGTTCATGACGTTCACGCCGCGCATCGCCTGAAAGTTCATAACGTAACGCATTTCATCGTAGGAGACGCCCGCGCCGTATACGGCGAAGGACTCGCTGAGGGCGTGTCTGCCGCCCGTTTGCGCCGCCGCGGAAGAGGCGTATCGCACGAAGAACTTATTTTCTCCGTACAGCCCGCGCTTGCCTTTCGGGGGGAAGATCTGTCTGCGGATCGCGTCCACCCCCGGCACGTCGAAGACGCGGAGCGCGCGCAGGAGACCGAAATTACCGCCCGTGACCGAGCCGTTCGCTTCGTCGTCCTTGTCGAGATGCCCGACGAAAGCAAGCCCCATCCGATGCGCCCATCCCTTTTCTTTGTCGAGGAACCTCTCTATGAAAAGGCGGCTCAACATATCGTAAAAGGCGATCTTGATTTCCGCGGATCTTTTCGACGGTTTCACCCTTCCGAGCAGGACGGGCAGATGGTCTTCGATCTCCTCGCCGAACCTTTTACGGAAGAGCGCTTTGATCTCGTCCGTATAGGGGAAGGGGCGTGGTGCGGTCGGTTCGTCGGTGAAGAGGGCGGTGACGGCCGCCTTCGTGAGGTCGCCGACGCTTTTCGCGTACCTTTCGTGGGTCAGTTTGATGAAGGTCTCGCTCGCCCCCGATTTGGTTATGTCGGGAAGGTCTGCGGAAGACACGCTAGGAAAGGACGTATTGACGCGAACGTACTCGTCCACCGTGCCGTCATTTGGGATAATAGATCCTTGTGATATGCGGATATTTCCGAAAAAAGCGGCTTCGACGTCAGGTTGCCGATGATAGGTATCGCCTTTGCGGACGGTTTTTTCGCGGAGTTCGATATGCTCCTGCACGAGGGTCGGATCGTCGAGCATCACCTGCCCGCACGCACCGCCGCTCGGCCAGCCGCCTTCGTCGTAGAGCCAGGCGCTCATGCCTGCCTCTTTTGCGCGCGTTAGTGCGTATCGGTATTGATCGAAATAGCCGTCCGTAAGATACTCCGGTTCGAGCGGAGTCGGAAAAGAGGTCGGTCGAAAGGATTTCGGCATCGGCAGGATATAGAACCGCTTGATCCCGAGGCGTCGCATTTCTTCGATCCGGCGGTCGGTCTCTTCCCGCGTTATACGGGCGTTCCACATCCAGGTATAGATCGGCGAATAGGCGTCGTCGGGAGAAAGAAAACGCTTCACTTCGAAAGCGTTTTCCGTCATAAATCCGCTATAGAGCCTCTTCGTCGAAGTCATACTCAGTCGATGAAATCTTTGCGATAATTGACCTTGAAATGGTTGGCGATCGTGACGAGATTCTCGTCCGTGATCGTATTAAGGCGCGGGAGATGCGCGGTCTTCATATAAATCTCGGCGGCTTTCTCGACCGTTTCGATCAATCCGAAGGTCTCGTCCATATCCTTACCTGCGCCGTACACGCCGTGTAGTCCCCATACGACCACGCGGTAGTCCTTCATCTTCTTCGCGGTCGCTTCTCCGATTTCGTTTGTACCGCACAGCATCCAGGGCAGGACGCCGACGCCGTCGGGGAAGACCACGATACATTCGGTGCACATCTGCCACAACGAGCGGGTAAAGGCGCGGTCGTCCAGCTCGTGGACGAAGTTCATCGCGAGGAGGTTTGTCGGGTGACAATGCATGACGACGCGGTTAGTGGGGTCGACCGCAAGGCGCGCCATATGGCTCATCATATGCGCGGGGAATTCCGAGGTGAATCTGCCGCCGTCCGCGTAGCCCCACAGGAGTTCGGCGGTCTCGCCGTCCGACTTGATGCGCACGACGCCGAGGTTGTTTTCGGGATCGCCCGCGACGTTCTTGAAGTATTTGCCGGTTCCGGTCACGAGGAAGATCTTGCCCGCAAGCGGCTTCGCTTCGAATCCGATCGGGATCTCGCGGATCACCTTGTTGAGGTCAAGGTATTCCGCCACTTCCTTTTCGTAGAGGAGCAGACTGATATTGCCGCCGTTCCTCTCGTCCCAGCCGAGGCGATACATATTCGCCGTGGTGTCGCACATTTCTTTTATGAACTTTGCAGTCAATATGTCTTTCATTTTATTGCCTCGCTTTCAGCACGCTCTCCTCGTAGAGGGCGATTTCGTCATAATAGTTTTCGCTCATATTCTCGCGCTTGAGATATTCCGCCCACACGTCGGTGAAGGGGAGCATTTTTGCCTTTTCCTGCTCGACCATCAGGCGTGTGAAGTTGCCTGCGTCTTGCAGGGCTTTTAGGGACTCGTTAGGGAGAAGTAGGGCGTAGAGAAGCGCCTTTTGCATCGAGCGCTGACCCGTCACCCAGGCGGAGAGACGGTTGATCGACGCGTCGAAGTAGTCGAGTCCGATCATGACCTTTTCCGTCGCGTCGTTGCGGACGATCTCCTTCGCGATCTCTTTCAGTTCGTCCTCGAAGATAACGACGTGGTCGCTGTCCCAACGGATGGGGCGGGTCACGTGCAGAGCCACCTTATCGTAAAAAGCGAGCAGAGAGGGGATCTTGTCCGATACGACCTCGGTCGGATGATAGTGACCGTTGTCGAGGAGGCAGCACACGCCGCGCGTCGCCGCGTAGTTTTGATAGAACTCGTTGCTGCCGACGGTGTAGCTCTCCACCCCGATGCCGAAAACCTTGCTCTCCACGGCGGGAATCACGTGCTTTTTGTCATAGGAAGCGAGCATCTCGTCGAGCGACTTTTGCAGTCTGAGGCGCGGCCCGAGCCTGTCGGCGGGCACGTCCTTGAATCCGTCGGGGATCCAGATATTGACGAGGCAGGGCTTGCCGAACGCTTTGCCCATCTCCGCCGCGATTTCCAAGGAGCGCTTGCCGTGTTCTATCCAGAAGCGGCGCACGGTCTCGTCGGGCGAGGAGAGGGTCAGCCCGTCCTTCATCATCGGATGGGCGAAGAAGGTGGGATTGAAGTCCACGCCGTCCAATCCGAGTTCCTTCGCGAAGGTCACCCAACGCTCGAAATGCTTGTAAGAATAGCGGTCGCGATCCACCTTGCCCTTGTCTTCGCCGAGGAAGGCGTAGCAGGCGTGCACGTTCAGCCGCTTTTTGCCGGGCATTAAGGAGAACGCCTTGCGAATGTCCGCGAGCAGTTCTTCGGGAGTGCGCGCGCGCCCCGGATAATTGCCCGTGGTCTGAATGCCGCCCGACAGCGAATCCGCGCCGTCGAAACCGATCACGTCGTCTCCCTGCCAGCAATGCACGGAGATCGGGATCTCCTTGAGGGCGGCGATCGCCTTTTCGGCGTCCACGCCCGCTGCGGCATAGAGTTGTTTTGCGCTTTCGTACCTATCCATTGATGTTTACCTCCGTTATGTCGAATGAAGATTTCACGATCTCACGGGCTGCGGCGAGATCCTCTATCTCTCCCGTCCCGATCATCTGTGCGATCAAGTTTCCGATCGCGGTCGCCTCTACGGGTCCGACCGTGATCCGCTTGCCCGTTTCACGGGCGGTCATTTCGTTCAAGAGCGCGTTTTGGCATCCGCCGCCGATCACGTGCAGGGTGTCGTAGCGTTTGCCGATCACGCCCTCGAGTTCGCCTATAGCCTCTTTATAAGTGCGCGCGAGAGAGCGAAAGACCGTATAGGCGAGGGCGCCGACGCTCTGCTTGCCGACTGCGCCTTCGATCTCGGCGATCATACTTTTCGGCGCGAGGAAGCGGGGATCGGCGAGGTCAAGCAACCTGTCGTTCGGCTCTTTCCGCGCCATCTCCGCGAGTTCGGCGAAGGAGTATTTTTCACCGAGCTCCTTACGGACTTCCTGGATCATCCACAGTCCGATGATGTTCTTTTGACAGCGGAACGCGTAGTCCACGCTCCCCTCGTTGGAGTAGTTGTAACGCATCGCCTTTTCTTCGGTGTGCGCGGCGGCGACTTCCGTGCCGAGGAGAGACCAAGTGCCCGAAGAGAGATAGGGCGCGCCGTCGGTCACGGGCGCGGCAAGTACCGCGCTCGCGGTGTCGTGCGTTGCGGGCAATATCACCGTCGCGTCGTAGCCGACCGCTTCGCGGATCTCGGGCAGGAAGGATCCGACCGTCGTCCCGGGTTGCGACAGTTCGCCGAACAGCGCTTTCGGGAAACCGAACTTTGCGAGTATTTCCTCGTCCCAACGGTGGGTCAGGGCGCTTACCATACCCGTCGAGGTCGCGTTGGTATATTCCTGCCGTTTGACGCCCGTCAGGCGATAATGGAAATAGTCGGGAAGCATCAAGAAGGTCTGCGCCTTGTCGAGCCTACCCGTCAGTTTGTCGTCGTAGAGTTGATAGAGGGTATTGAACGGGGCGTATTGAATGCCCGTCTTGCGGTAAAGCGTGGGGAAGTCCAGGACGGCGTGCGCCTGCTCCTTGACCGCCGCGCCTCTCTTGTCGCGATAGGCGAATACCCCGCCGATCGGCAGGTCGTTTTCATCGAGGAGCGCGTAGTCCACCGCCCAGGTGTCGATGCCGACGTAATCGGGGGTCAGCCCCGCCTCTGCCGCGGCTTTCAGTCCCGCCACGATCTCGCCGAAAAGGCGCTCCGCGTCCCAGTAGAGCCGTCCGTCCTTGTCCGTCACGCCGTTGCGGAAGCGATAGACTTCCCGCATCGTCAGTTTGCCGTCCGTAAGAGAGGCGACGATATGCCGTCCCGACGAGGCGCCGATATCCACCGCGAGATAACGCGCGTTTTTTACCGAAAGAGGAGTTTTGTTGTCCATATCACCTATTATAACACATTCCCCGCGCGCAGGTGCGACTTTTTTTCGTTTTGACAAAAGAAAGAATGATTTGTTATACTGAAAGCGGAAAGATTCCGTTAAGGAGGGTACACGATGTCGATCTATGATTATACCGTTAGGGACAACAAGGGACAAGAGGTGTCTTTGTCCGAGTATGCGGGCAAGGTGCTTTTGATCGTGAATACGGCGACGGGCTGCGGGTTTACGCCGCAATACGTCGGCTTGCAGGAGCTCTACGACAAATACGCGGGCGAAGGCTTCGAGATCCTCGACTTCCCTTGCAACCAATTCGCGGGGCAGGCGCCCGGCACGGCGAGTGAGATCTCGGAGTTTTGTATCGGACGCTTCGGCATCAAGTTCCGCCAGTTCGAGAAGATCAAGGTGAACGGCAAGGAAGAGTCTCCGCTCTACACCTATCTGAAAGAGCAGAAGGGCGGCATTCTGGGCAAACGCATCAAATGGAACTTCACGAAGTTTCTCGTCGGCAGGGACGGAACGGTGCTCGCTCGTTTTGCGCCGACCGTGACCCCCGCTGAACTCGCAAAAGACGTCGAGGAGGCACTCAAATGAGATACAGTTACAAGACCAAAAACGTTTGCGCCACGCGCATCGATTTCGACCTGACGGACGGCGTCGTGTCCGACATCTCCTTCTACGGCGGGTGCAACGGCAACCTGAAAATGATCTCCAAGCTTCTCGAGAAGAAAAAGGCGACCGACATCGTCGCCGCTTGCGAAGGCAATCGTTGCGGCGGTCGTCCGACCTCTTGCGCCGACCAGCTCGCCCAAGCGGTCAAAGCCGCCTTGAACGAAACGAAATAACTGATCGCACGATCGCGTCCTTCGGTTTTTCCCCGAAAAGGATGCCTGACCGGTTCTCTCGGCTATCCTATGCCGTGAAAAACGGGCGGGAAAGCCGTTTTTCACGCGCCACGCACCGCGATCGATCTTTTGACAGTATTTACAATGTAAAAGCCGCGGTTGCTTAGTTGAAATTATCTCCCGATTGTGATACCATATTTATGGGAAAGGGGTTTTCCCGATCAAAACGAGGGGGTGTGCCGTGGAATATTACAATTATATCATAATTCTGACCTGGGCGGCGCTGGTGCTCCTATGCGTTTTGACCTTCGAGAACGCCCGCATGACGGGGAAGGAGAAGCGCTCGCTGTATCTGACCTATCTCGTCGTCGCCCTCGCGGCGATGGCGGAATGTATCGGCTTATGGTTCAACGGGGATCCTACCAAGCCGACCTGGTTGCTCCGTACGGTCAAGACCTTCGACTACATTTTGACCCCGATCGCAGGCGGCGCTCTGGCGGCGCAGTTGCATCAAAAGACCGTTTTGCGAAAGATCGTGCAAGGGGTGCTGGTCGTAAACATTATTTTCCAGATCGTTGCGGCGTTTACGGGGTGGATGCTGGTCGTCGACGCGGAGAATCACTATTCTCACGGTCCCGCCTATATCGCCTACATCGTCCTTTATACGCTGATCATCTTGCTTGCGCTCGTGGAGTTCGCGCTCTACGGTCAGCGCTTCCGCAAGCAGAATAAGGCTTCGCTCTACCTGACCATCGTCCTTGCGTTCGGCGGGATCGCGATCCAGGAGCTTCTCGGCTATAGGGTGGCGTACCTGGCGATCGCTCTCGCGATGGCGATGATATATATTCACAACGCCGAGTTCGTGCAACTCGCCGCCGACGATTCGCTCCGCGAGCAACGCGTGCAGATCATGCTTTCGCAGATCAGGCCGCACTTTATCTACAATAGCCTTTCCTCGATCTCCGCGCTGTGCGAGACCGACCCGAAAAAGGCGCAGGAGCTTACGGACGACTTCTCCGAGTATCTGCGCTCTCAGCTCGACGCCATCGAGACCGAGAAACAGCTCCCCTTCGAGAGAGTATTGGAGCAGGTGGGATTCTACGTTAAACTGGAGCAGGCGCGCTTCGGCGATCGCGTTAAGGTGCTGTACGACATTCGGGTCAATCGCTTTTCCTTGCCGACGATGACCCTGCAACCTCTCGTGGAGAACGCGATCCGATACGGCATTTGCAAGAGAGAAACGGGCGGCACGGTGTGGATCTCGTCCTATGAGACAGAGAGTGCCTACTGTGTGGAGATCAAGGACGACGGCGTCGGATTCGACGTAAAATCCGTGCCTTCGAGCGGCAGGAGCCATATCGGGATCAAGAACGTCAGAGAGCGTCTCTCGACCTATGGAGACAGCCTCGAGATCATGAGCAAACCGGGCGTCGGCACGACGGCGAAGATCGTCGTTCCCAAGGGTAATTCTAGGGAGAACAAGGGACTATGAAAATACTTGCGGCAGATGATGAATTGTTACAACTCGGCAGATTGGAGCGCTCGATCGCGACGGCGATCCCCGGGGCGGAGATCACTTCCTTTTCCAAGCCGTCCGAGATCGTAAAATGGGTCGAAGCGGGCGGACAAGCCGACATCGCTTTCCTCGATGTGGAAATGGGGAGCATGAACGGCATACAAGTGGCGAAGAAGATCCTCGCCGCCAAGCCGCAGACCAATATCATCTTCGTGACGGGCTACACCGACTATGCGCTCGACGCCTTCAAAGTGCACGCAAGCGGCTATATCACGAAACCCGTCTCGGTCGACAAGATCCGCAAGGAGATGCAGGGTCTCCGTTTCGGCGTCTCGCGGGTATTCGTCCGTACCTTCGGCGATTTCGACGTATTCGTCGACGGCGTCGCGATCACCTTTTTGAGATCGAAATGTAAGGAGATGCTCGCCTATCTCGTATGGAAAAAGGGCGGTATCGCCAGCAAGAAAGAGGTTGCCGCCGTCCTCTTTGAGGACGAATATGAGAACAAGACGCAGAATTACCTCGTCCATATCTACAGCGACCTCGTGAAGTCCTTGCAAAAATACGGGCTTGAGAAAATGCTCATAAAGGGCTACAACCAATACGCCGTCGATCCCAATCTGTTCGAGTGCGACTATTACGATTACGACGCGGGAAAGCCCGGCGCCTTGAACGCCTACAAGGGCGATTTTATGGCGCAATACGAGTGGGCGATCTTTTGATCATATCCTTTTTTTAGATTTTCTTTCGTTTTTCCTAAAATAATAAGTTTTCTTGTCACCTTTTTGTCACTACTCGTTTGTTATACTGAGGTGTACAATACTATTATTATGCGCGTATTGTATTAATAAAAAAGTAAAAGAACCAAAAACAGGAGGAAAGTTTTATGGTGAACACGCAGACCAATTTGAGAGGCATTCGGATCGTTGCCGTCATGCTTGCGATCGTGCTCGCTTTTGCGGGTATGCTCATCGCGGCGGTCTTCGGCAATGCGATGAGCGTTGCTTCGGCAGAACCCGAGGCAGCGGACCCGTATATCGAGTTTCTTCCCGAGATCTCGGGTGATACGACTCGTTATATCGACAGTAGCAATATCGGCGACACCGTGGTCGTGACCTATAAGATCACGCATAACGACGGTATCGACGCGATCTTGCTCGTCCCCGAGTACGACGCCGACGTTTTCGCAGTCAAAAAAGATAACAACGGAGATTATATGGTCGCCGTGAACGACTTGACCTCGCTTGGTACATCCATCGTTACCGGCGGAGAAGGGGAAGTCGTGAAGATCGAACTTGATAACGAGGGTGCGACGTATTCCGACACTTACGCGACGGATCCGACGATCTTCCTCACGATCACCTATGAGATCAAGGCGGCGACGGATGGCGTGTATGGATTCGGTTTTGTCGTTGATTACGAAGCGAGTGAGAACGAGGCGAGCGTAGCGTACTACATCAATGGCGGTGAATCCACCGGCACGCACTCTCCCGTGCAGATCACGCTGGCACAGAGCACTCCGTTGACCTTGATCACCATTCAGCCGGCGGAGATCGTCTTCGGCACCAATTTGGTCACGCCCGAGCACGATTCCAACAACATCGATTATGATTACTTCTTCGTCTACAACAAGACGGCGGTGGGCGTCGCGGAAGTTGAGGAACTTACTGCCGCGGCAAACGCCACCCAAGTGGAATACACCTATTCGGGTGATGCGACGAACCTCGTGGTCAAGTGGTATGCTGCGGATACCCATTACGACGACCTGACCGAAGAGACGACAGTCGTCCCCGGTGAAGAACTTGTCGGTGCACCCGTTGCCGCAGGCAACTACCTGGTCGGCGTTTCCGCTCCCGCCACTTCTCGTTATTACGCGGTGGCGGAGACCTATGCTTACGTACATATCAACAGGCGCCTTGTGGAGGTCACCATTGCCGACAAGACGAGTGCTTTCGGCGACGCTATCGTCCCGCTGACTTGGACGGCGAACGTTGAACCCTACGCGGGCGACAGCTTCGACGTTGAGCTTCATACGACGGCGACTTCCTCTTCCTCCGTCGGCACCTATCCCATCACGGGCGAAGCGGTGGACGTTGTCGGCAGCTATCAGTTCTCCTATACGAACGGTACCTATACGATCACCAAGAGAGCCGTGACCTTGACCGCACTTGATCAAGAAGCCGTTTATACCGGCAGCGAGCCCACGGTCGATCAGACCAAGTACACGATCACGGGCATCGCGGACGGCGAACTCGGCGTCCAGATCGCCAAGGCGGCGGGCGTGCACGCGGGCACTTATACTTTGACTCCGAGCATCGACCTCGGTAACAACTATGACGTGACCATCGTGACCGGTATATTCACGATCACCACGCAGGGCAAGAACCAAGAGTACATTGAGTCCTTCTTTGCGGGATTGACCGAGACTTATAACGGCGAAGAGTACGACCTCCTGTCCGTAGATCCCGAAATCCCCGCTTGGATCACCTACGTGGCTGAGAATAACGAACAAACCAACGCGAACGATTATACGATCACCATCACGGTGACCTTGACCGAGCAAGTTGCCGCGGATTACACCGACGGCGAGGATGAATTCGTCTTTACCAGGCTCGGAAAGATCAACAAGGCGGCGGTTACCCTCTCCGCCGTGAACGTGAACGTCCTTTACGGTGCAGAACCCGTTGTTCCGAGCTTTACCGTGGACGGCACCACCGAGGAGATCGATTACGATTACGAGATCCAAGATAGCGGCGTCGCCTTTACTCCTGTGACGACCACCGCTGTCGGCGTGTACGACATCGTCCTCATCGAGGGAGAGAATCCGAACTTCACCGTTACCTACGTGGACGGCACCTATACCGTTTCCAAGGCGGCGGCAACCGTGAGCGCGGCGGCAAACAACGTTTACTACAACCGCGACTTCAACGAGACGATCTCGGCTTCCGTGAATGAGCTTTCTCTGACCCCGGTCGTGACCTATTATACTGATAACGCGTGCACGCAGGAGACGACTCCCGTGAATGCGGGTACTTACTACGTGAAGGCGGTCGTTGCGGGCACCGACAATTATAATGGCGCCGAGGCGGTCGCTTCCTTCGAGATCCTCCCCGTGAAACTCGAGGGCGTGACCTTCACCTACAGCCACGGCAACGCGACTTGGAGCGCGGTCACCGCAGATATCGGCAAGACCTCTACCGAGACGGGTGTCGCGGCTGCTGCGCTCAAAGAGGGCACCACGATCTCCTATGAGATCTATGCGGGTGACACCCTCATTGCCACGCAGTCGACCCTGACTTTTGACGCGGCGGCGGCTACCACCTATAAAGTGGTTGCGGTCGCATCCGATGCGAATTACATCAGCAGCGAGTCCGTGATGGTTGCCGCTTATGCGGTCGCCTTTGACGAGGGCGAGCACCTCGGCAATCCGGACGGCGAAGTGACGAATATGCCCGCCACCCAGTATATCTTTGCGGGTCAGTCGGCTGTCGCTCCCGCCACGGATCCTGCGGTGTACAGCTGCACTTTTGACGCATGGCAGGTCGGCGGCGTTGATTACGCCTTCACCGAGGCGGTGAACGGCAATATTACCGTCGTCGCTACTTGGGAAGCGGTGACTTACACGATCACCTTGAAGTATCTCCCCACCTCCGAGACGGCGGGCACCGACGTCTTTGTCATCGAGGGCTTGCTCTATAACGCCACCGTTTCTTATGCGGACTTGGGAGTCGCTCCCGTGAAGTCCTCTGACAATGCGGGTATCTACTATACCTTTGCCGATAAGTGGACGGACGAGAACAGCGTCACTTATAACGCGGTGGACAGCACGATCGACGGATTTACCGTGGATGGTGACATGACCTTCGTCGCGGTGTTCGACACCAACTACAATTCCTTCACCGTTACCTACTATCTCGCGAACGGCGAGTCCACCGATGCGAACGTTTACGAGCAGGTCGGCGAGGCGCAGTCTGTCGTGTACAATACGACCATCGAGTATCGTCCCATCGTGACGAGTCAGGTGGCTTGGTTCAAGATCTACGGTTGGTATTCCAATACCGAGCGCACCGCAGGACTTCTCACCACGATGCCTGCGGAGAATATCTCGGTTTACGCGGGATACGTCTTCGACATCGGCACGGGTGACGTCAACGGCGACGGCCTCATCAATGCGAACGACATCACGATCTATCGTCAATGGATCGTCGGTGGTTACGACGTGATCACCGTCGAGATCGGCACCGAATGGGCTACTGCCACGGGCGCGGATTTCGACGTCGAGAACCTCTACTTCCTGAAGAAGGTTGCAGACGACAACGCCGATGACAGCCGCGACATCCGCGACGTGTCCATCACGCGTATGTCCATCGTCGGCGGCTACAGCTGGGACATCGTTTCCGATACCGGCGTGACCGGCAAGGCGGTGGTTCGCAGCGCGCCGACCTTTAATATCAACGCGTTGGCGAACGCTCTCAACACCGTCACGCGTGCGCGCCTATATCAATCGGTTATCGCTAATGCGGAGGATCTCGTGATCAACAGCACGAAGAGCCTCTATCTGGATCTCCGCGGCTACACCTTGACCGTGAACTCTCTCACCTTGACGACGAGCGGCAAGGACGCGACGATCAGGATCCTCAACGGTACGATCATTTCGGAGAGCGGCATCACCGTCGCGGCGCCGAACGGCAACGTGGTGATCGAGGACGTGGTCGCTTACGTTGACGGCACGCAGATCAATCTCCAGGCGGCGGACAGCAGCTTGCATTTCGCGGGCAACGTCGAGTTCTACAATGCAGAGATCGTCGAGGGCGTGATCAATGAATTCGCAGACGCACCCGTGCCCGCGCCGATCCACGTCGAAGAAGGCACGCACGTCGTCATCGAGGCGGCGGCTGAGATCGTCGTGAAGAAGATCGTCGTGACCGAGAACTTCGTTGTTCCCGTCGAGCCTTCCGAGACTGCTGTGATCACTCTGGACAATAAGACCGAGACGGTCGTCGAAGTGCAGGGCAACAGCCTGAACGAGATTTCCGATTATGCGGGTCTTAATTCGGCAGGCGCCGCCGGCGGTAGCTTTGTGCTTACTTCGGACATCAATGCGGGCGACAATGATATCGTCTATAGCAACGACGTGACGATCGACCTGAACGGACACGACATTACCTTTAATGGTTGGGGCTTCGAGGTGCGTAACGGCGCTACCTTGACCTTTAACGGCAACGGTGCCGTTACGGCTGTCGAGGCTGCTCTGTACGCTCAGTACGCAGGTAACCTCGTGGTCAACGGCGGTACCTATACCTCCACCAATAACTTCGTGATCGGTACGCACGGCTCTACGGGTCGCGGCGGCAACACGATCACGATCA
>Ga0265300_10000150_pt1 | contig 73141 bp, 58 predicted proteins | sample AusTroGonzalo_MG_FD_193482 | JGI IMG/M metagenome (GOLD analysis project Ga0265300, IMG submission 193482) | Bovine rumen microbial communities from tropical cattle in Woodstock, Queensland, Australia - Gonzalo_03 | ecosystem: Host-associated > Mammals > Digestive system > Stomach > Rumen ... | reverse complement strand
GCGCCCAGACCGGCCAAAAGCTGAAGAAGGGCCTTAATATCCTGGACGGTGATGCTGATAAGCTGTATTACATTCTCTATACTGCCGACACGAAGTCTATGACCAAGCGAGTGAGCGAGTGGCCCGAGATAAAGATACACATTGAGGGCGGCAAGGTGGAAGGTTACTTCGATGCTTCACGCCATACAGATGCCGACTACAAGAAACTGCTTGCCGCTGCTACTCATTCCGCCTTTGTTATGAAGGGCAAGCATACGGTTCTGAGTATCTGGACATCTATCCTCAGGAAAAGATACCCCAATAAGATTGCTAAGACTGTGGAGTGTACGGATAGTCTTTCTGTATGGGAAAAGGATCTTTTGGGAGTTTGTGAGTCTGTGGCTAACGGCGAAAAAGCTGGTGCACCATGGTATCTTACAGGCGGTGATGCTTTTTATCCTGGTTACTTCAACAATCCGACCTTCGTCGACAACGACTCGCCCGGTTCCTATGCCCATGCCAATGAGTTTGGTATTCACCTCTCAGAGGGTGCTTCCCAGTATTTCCTGAATCCATACAGTACGAATATCGAGGGGTATGACGAGGGAGGTATTGCGCACGAATTCGGACACCAGCTCCAGTCTCCAATCATGTTGGAGGGTGTTACAGAGGGTAGTAATGACCTCTTTTCCAACGTTTGCCGTTTCCTGACTGGACACAGAGCCTCAACAGGCAGACCCTTGAGCGTTACCATGAAGGAGTTTGCCCGTCACGAGCCATTCTATTGGAGACCTGTCGATAATAGCTGTCTGCGCATGTATTATTCCCTTTATCTTTATTATCATCAGGCACAGAAGAATACATCGTTCTATCCCGAGCTTTTCAAGGCTTTGCGCAAGGATAAGATTGTGCCTTACGGTTCAAACACCAACAATTCTGGCCTGAAGTTCGTGCGTAAGGTGTGCGAGGTAGCTCAGGAGGATCTTACTGACTTCTTCACCGTTTACGGGTTCTTCGAACCTGCCAACAACCGCTATCTGGAATGCTACGGTGACCATTATGTGACAAACAGACTGGTGGATATCAATAACACTAAGAGCAAGATTGCCCAATACCCTGTAAAGAATCGCGAGATTATCTTTGTGGAGGATCGTGTGGAGAATGTGCCTACCACGGATTTTGTTACAAAGGCTGGTCAGCAGCGCTACTATCGTTCAGGTGAGAAGTTGGGCCAGTGTGGCGATCTGGGCCAGTTTACCAGCTATCTGCCAGGAGCATGTGAGCCTTCGTCGTATGTTTATCTGTGTGCTGATAGTCTCTATGCCATGGATGGTAACGGTGGAGTAGGTTTCCTGATGTTGGATGAGGCTGGAAATGTCAAGTATGCTTCTAATACCCGTGATATCTGCATCCCTAATAGTGTGGGACGTGATTTCACTATCTACTCCCTTGATGCTGACGGCTCCTTGCACGAAGTTACCAGAGTCGATGGTGGCGAAGAGAGGATTGTGTTGCCTAAAGCCGGTCAGCTCCCCAATAGCATGTCAGACCTGACCGTCAAGCTTATACTTAGTGGAAAGTTTAATGGGACAGACATCAAGCACATGCGTCAGCTCATTAGCGAAAAGCATCTGGCATCAATAGATCTTTCAGAAGCTCAGCTTGTAGCTGGTGGCGTGGCGTACTATCAGTCTAACAAGATATCATCAAGCAATGTCTTAGGAAGTTGTGCTTTCTGTGATTTTACAAAACTTGTTTCCATGCGTCTTCCTCAGACCCTTACGCAGATAGGCTCCGACGCTTTCTCCCGTTCTGGTCTTAAAATGATTGAAATTCCTGACAAGGTTACTGCAATAGGTGAAGATGCCTTTGCTTACTGCGATGATTTGTCTACAGTGATTATCGGCAAGGGTGCCAAGACTCTGTCAAAGGGCTCATTTTATAATTCCAAGGTTAAAAATGTGTATGTCAAAGCTCTTACACCTCCCAGTATTGGTAGTTACCTGTTTAGTAGTGAACCTATTATCCATGTGTATGCCAGTGTTCTTCAGAAATACAAGAGTTCTGACTGGGCAAGTTATGGAACCATCGTAGGCGACTTGGATGAATGGGAGGCCGCTACAGGGATTGAAGGTGTGACTCAGGGAGAGGGATTGGTGAATGGAAAATGGTCTAATGGCCAATGCTATGATCTCTCTGGCCGTCGGATTCAGCAACCTCAGAAGGGTTTGTATATTATTGATGGGAAGAAAGTCTCTGTTCAATAGAAACGCCCATAATTATATCAACAAATGTCTAAGCTACACAAGTATGCGATACTGATTCTCTGCCTCAGTTGTTGTCCCCTTTTTGCTGGTGAACCCAGATGGGACAACGAGAGGATTACATTGGGTGATGAAAGGGAGGAACTGTACCTGCCACTCTTGGAGGGGCAGCGCATAGCGTTGTACAGTAACCGAACGGGTTGCCAGAAATCGGGAGAGCATATCCTGGATGTGTTGCTGCGCAAAGGTGTCAACGTGGTCACTCTCTTTTCTCCAGAACACGGATTCCGGGGAACAGCAGATGCTGGCGAACGAGTGAACAGTAGTTTAGACGAAAAGACTGGTATTCCCATACTCTCGCTATACGACGGGAAAAAGATGGGACCTGACGATGAGGCGATGCAGGGCTTCGATGTACTACTTGTAGACATCCAGGATGTAGGGCTGCGCTTTTACACTTATTACATAACGATGTTGCAACTGATGCGACGCTGCAGTGAATGCAACAAGGGGGTTGTCATCCTTGACCGTCCTAATCCCAATGGACATTTTGTGGACGGCCCTATTTTAGATATGAAGTTGAAGAGTGGAGTAGGGGCACTCCCCATTCCTATTGTACATGGTATGACGCTGGGCGAGTTGGCTTTCATGGCACAGGGAGAAGGTTGGGTGCCATCCTCTCGGTTGGACGTAATCCCCTGTTTAGGATATACTCACCAAAGTCATTATGCCCTTCCCATAGCGCCAAGTCCCAACCTTCCCAACATGCTTTCTGTCTATCTCTATCCTAGCCTCTGCTACTTCGAGGGGACTCCCGTTTCGTTGGGACGCGGAACAGATGCGCCTTTCCAACTCTATGGACACCCTAGTTTCGCGGATTATCAGTTTATCTTTATTCCAGAGAGCCGTCCTGGTGCGAAGAATCCGCCTCAGAAGGGGAACGCGTGTCATGGAGTGGATCTAAGAGTCTTGGATTTAGGCGACTTACAACAGTTGAGACGCATAGACCTGAGCTATCTGGTAGATGCCTACAACCGTTTCCCCCAGAAGGAAGAATTCTTTCAGCGAGGAGGTAATTTCTTTGACCTGCTGATGGGGCAAACCTATATCCGTGAAATGATTGTGGCAGGTGCCTCAGCTGCTGATATCGAAGCCTCTTGGAGGGATGATGTGGAGCAATTCAAGCAACAACGAAAGAAGTATCTGATTTATGCAGAATAGATTCCCAGCGGTAATTGTTTTTATTTTGTATTCCGCTCACTCATTTGTAACTTAGCCTATCACCGAAAATACCCCATCTCGGCATAAAAAAGAATAAATTCTTTTGTCCTGCGCTCGATTTTTCGTAATTTTGAGATTGTTTCTCGAACTTACTCTCGCTCGGATAAGAAAAGAAAAACAGTTTTTTCTTTTGCTTTTCCCTCGCTTATTCGTAACTTTGCAGCCTGAAAAAGGAATAACAATTAAAAACAAGAAAAAATATGGCTAAAAAAGCACTTTTGATGATCCTGGACGGCTGGGGCATTGGTAATAAAGGTAAGGGCGATGTTATTTTCAACACACCTACTCCTTACATGGATTCTCTGCAGAAGAATTATCCTAATAGCCAGTTGTTGGCATGCGGTGAGAATGTTGGTTTGCCCGATGGTCAGATGGGTAATTCTGAGGTTGGTCACCTAAACATTGGTGCCGGTCGTATCGTTTATCAGGACTTGGTAAAGATTAACCGTGCCTGTGCTGACGGAAGCATCCTGAAGAATCCTGAGATTGTAAATGCATACGAGTATGCAACATTGAACGGCAAGAACGTTCATTTGATGGGTCTTACCAGTAATGGCGGCGTTCATTCTTCATTAGACCACTTGTTTAAACTTATCGAGATCGGTAAGGAATACAAAGTCCAGAATACTTTTGTACATTGCTTTATGGATGGCCGCGACACAGACCCCAAGAGTGGTAAAGGCTTCATTAAGCAAGTTACGGATAAGTGTGCTGAGGCTGGTAATGCAGCCATCGCCAGCATCATTGGCCGTTTCTATGCTATGGACCGTGATAAGCGTTGGGAGCGTGTGAAGATTGCTTACGACCTTCTTGTTAGCGCTGAAGGTAAGCAGGCCAGCGACATGGTAGTTGCTATGCAGGATAGTTATGATGAGGGTGTAACAGATGAATTCATCAAGCCTATTAACAATAGCACCATCGATGGCACTATCAAGGAGGGCGATGTGGTTATCTTCTTTAACTACCGTAACGACCGTGCCAAGGAACTTACTATTGTGCTTACACAGCAGGATATGCCTGAGCAGGGTATGAAGACTATCCCTGGTCTTCAGTATTATTGTATGACTCCATATGATGCCAGCTTCACAGGCGTGCATATTCTTTTCCCCAAGGAGAATGTTACCAATACATTGGGCGAGTACATCGCATCTAAGGGCTTGAAGCAGTTACATACAGCTGAGACCGAAAAATATGCTCATGTCACGTTCTTCTTTAACGGAGGTCGTGAAGCCCCCTACGAGGGTGAAGAGCGCATTCTGGTGGCTAGTCCTAAGGTGGCAACATACGATTTGAAGCCAGAGATGAGTGCATTTGAGGTAAAGGATAAGTTGGTAGCTGCTATCAAAGAAGATAAATATGACTTCATCGTTGTTAACTTTGCCAATGGTGATATGGTGGGTCATACAGGTGTTTACGAGGCTATTGAGGCTGCAGTAAAGGCTGTTGATCAGTGTGTCAATGAGGTGGTTGAAACAGCTAAGAAGGTTGGTTATGAGACTATCATCATTGCCGATCACGGTAATGCAGACAATGCCATTAATGCCGATGGAACACCTAATACAGCTCACTCTTTGAATGCTGTTCCCTTTATCTATGTAACAGAGAACAAGAATGCTAAGGTAGAGAATGGAGTTCTGGCCGATGTTGCTCCCAGTATCCTGCACATTATGGGCTTGGAGCAGCCTGCTGACATGACAGGTAAGTGCCTGATAAAATAAAGACTCTCCCCAGTGGATGTTAGAATAGAAGATAGCTGGAAGGCTCATCTTAATCAGGAATTTGAGAAGCCATACTTTGAGGAACTGACTCGTTTCGTTCGCTCGGAGTATGGCTCCTGCGTTTGTTATCCCCCGGGCCGCCTGATCTTTAATGCATTCGATACAACACCTTTTGATCAGGTGCGTGTGGTAATTCTTGGACAGGATCCTTATCACGAACCCGGTCAGGCGCATGGACTTTGTTTCAGTGTAAACGATGGAGTCCAGTTTCCGCCTTCTTTGGTGAATATCTTTAAGGAGATAGAATCTGAAACGGGTGCTCCTATACCGCAGAGTGGAAATCTGACACGATGGGCTAAACAGGGCGTGTTCCTCTTGAACACATGTTTGAGTGTACGTCAGCATCAGGCATTCAGTCATAGTGGACACGGGTGGGAGACTTTTACAGATGCAGTTATCAGTACATTGAGTCGTGAACGTGAGGGCTTGGTGTTTATGCTGTGGGGAGCGCCTGCCGGGAAAAAAGCATCGCTGATAGACGCTGGTAAACATTGCATACTTCGTTCAGCTCATCCCAGTCCTCTGAGTGCCTACCGAGGTTTTTTCGGTAACAATCATTTTGTGTTGTGTAATCAGTACCTACAGCAGCATGGCCAACAGCCCATACAATGGTAAAAAAGACTTGCCCCCCATGTTAATGGTGGGCGATGTTATTGTGCATACTGATATTGTAACAGAATTCTTCTGTTGTGATATTCAGAAGTGTCATGGGCGTTGTTGTGAGGAGGGTGATGCCGGAGCGCCTGTAACGCTGGATGAGATTGCTTACATAGAGGATCAATTGGACAAAATCTGGCCTAATCTGAATGCTCAGGCTCAGGCTGTTATAGACAAACAGGGCGTAGCTTATTCAGATCCGGAAGGTGAATTGGTAACCAGTATCATAGGCAGCTGCGACTGTTGCTTCCGTGGGCAGAATGGATGTTTATTGGCACAACGTCCTATTAGCTGCCACTTGTATCCTATTCGCGAAAAGAAGATGGGCAGTCTGACGGGTCTTAACTATCATCGCTGGGATATATGCAAGGATGCTGTTGCCTTAGGAAAAGAAAACGGTATTCGCGTTTATCAGTTCCTGAAGGAACCGCTTATCCGTCGTTTCGGTGAAACATGGTACAGGGAACTGGAAACAGTGGTAACAGAATTGGAAAACCAATATTATATATAATCGCATCATTATGGAGAGAGAAGAGCTGGTCCTGAATTATTTAAGGGAGCATGGGATTCCCTTTACCAACTATAACCACCCGGAGGGAAGGACCATTGAGGAGGCTAAGCGCTGGTGGAAGGATGACGGAAGTGTTCATTGTAAAAACATCTTCCTGCGTAATCATAAAGGTAACCAGCATTATCTAGTGTGCTTTCATTGCGACTATGACTTGGACATTCATGACTTGGAGCACCGTTTAAAGGAGTCTCTGGTTGCGCAAGGCAAGAATGCTCCAGGCAAGCTCTCTTTTGCGTCGTCCGAACGAATGATGCGCTATCTAGGTCTGGAACCTGGCAGCGTTTCACCTTTTGGGCTGATTAACGACACGGAACATCATGTACATCTTTTTCTGGACAGTCGCTTACTACAAGCTGAAACGTTAAGTTTTCATCCTAACGATTGCCGTGGAACGGTGGTGATAAAGCGGGAAGACTTTGAGCGTTACCTGCAGACGGTTGGTAACACGTATGAATATATAGAATTATAAAATAAAGGGGTGTAGCGTAAGCCACACCCCTTTTCTTTATCTGATATATCTTTTATGCGTCGATATTTGCGTAAACAGCATTCTGTTCGATGAATTCACGACGTGGACCAACATCCTCGCCCATCAGCATAGAGAATACATAGTCAGCTGCGGCAGCATCCTCGATGGTAACCTGCTTGAGCAAACGTGTTTCGGGATTCATGGTTGTCTCCCACAACTGCTCGGGGTTCATTTCACCAAGACCTTTGTAGCGCTGTGTGAACATGCCTTCTTCCTTGCCGTTGTTGTACTTCTCCATGAAGCGCAAGCGATCTTCCTCGGTATAGCAGTATTCTTCAACCTTGCCAATCTTACAACGATACAGAGGAGGTGTAGCAATATACAGGCGTCCATCGCGGATAAGCTGTGGCATGAAGCGGAAGAAAAGTGTCATCAGAAGGGTGTCGATGTGAGAACCATCGACATCGGCATCGGTCATGATGATAGTCTTGTAATAGCGCAGTTTATCGTAGTTGGCTTCTTTGTAGTCGTCGGGGTTCAATCCAAACTTAACGCCCAGTGCCTGGAAGATGTTGTTGACTTCCTCGTGCTCAAAAGCCTTGTTCCACATCACACGCTCCACGTTGAAAATCTTACCACGGATAGGCAGGATAGCCTGGAAGTGACGGTTGCGTCCCTGCTTGGCTGAACCGCCGGCAGAATCACCCTCCACGATGAAGAGCTCGCCAGCAGCGGGATCCTTGTCGGAGCAGTCTGCGAGTTTGCCTGGAAGGCCACCACCACTCATGGGGTTCTTGCGTTGAACATTCTCACGAGCCTTACGTGCTGCTACGCGAGCCTGAGCTGCCAGCAACACCTTCTCGACGATGAGTTTTGCCTCACGGGGGTTCTCCTCGAGATATTGTGCCAAAGCCTCACCTACGGCCTGCTGTACGGCACCTGCGACTTCGCTGTTACCTAATTTGGTCTTTGTCTGTCCTTCAAACTGAGGCTCAGCTACCTTGATAGATATAACAGCAGTCAGACCTTCACGGAAGTCCTCACCGCTAATTTCAATATTGTTCTTGGCTAGTTTCTCCAGTTCCTTTGTGCATTCCTGCTCGGCATACGTCTTGAGGGTACGTGTTAGCGCTGCACGGAATCCCTGTAGGTGTGTACCACCCTCTATGGTGTTGATGTTATTGACGTATGAGTGCAGATTCTCTGAGTAAGCTGTGTTGTACATGATGGCCACCTCAATGGGTATACCCTGCTTCTCGGTGTTCAGGTAAATGACATCATTGAAGAGTGATGTACGTGTACTCTCAATGTAACGGACAAAGTCCTTCAGACCGCCTTCGCTATAGAACTTCTCTGAACGGGTCTTTCCTTCTTCGTCAGGACGAAGATCGGTGAGTGTAATGGTGATACCGGCATTCAGGTACGCTAATTCGCGCATACGGTTAGCCAGGATGTCATATTTGTATGTTGTAGTAGTGAAGATGCTGCCATCGGGCCAGAACTGCTGACGAGTACCACGCAATTCGGTTTCGCCAATCACAGCTACTGGAGCCAGGGGCTTTCCAATGTGATATTCCTGCTGATATATTTTTCCGTCACGATAAACTTGTGATACCATTCTTGTGGAGAGGGCGTTTACACAACTTACACCCACACCATGTAAACCACCGCTGACTTTGTAGCTACCCTTATCGAATTTACCTCCGGCATGCAGAACTGTCATAACGACCTCAAGGGCACTCTTGTGCTCTTTCTCGTGCATGTCAACGGGGATTCCTCGACCGTTATCTTGTACGGTAATGGAGTTGTCTTCGTTGATGGTTACCTCAATATGTGTACAGTATCCGGCTAAGGCTTCGTCGATGGAGTTGTCGACCGTCTCATATACAAGGTGATGCAATCCCTTTTCGCTGATATCGCCAATGTACATGGCGGGACGTTTGCGTACGGCCTCTAATCCTTCCAACACTTGGATATTAGAGGCACTATATTCCGCGTTGTTCTTTTGTATTTCTTCCATTGTTTAAGAATGACGTTAAATTTGGTACAAATTTACATAAAAAAAAGCAAACGGCAAAGGAAAGAAAACAAAAAAAGCAGCTCCCGTATGGAAACTGCTCTTACTTGTGTCCGCTATGACAAATAGAGTGCGAATTAAGCCAGCTTCTGAATGTGGCGAGCCAGCTTAGACTTCAGGTTGGCAGCTTTATTCTTGTGAATAATGTTGACCTTTGCCAATTTGTCCAGAGCCTTCTGAACGCTTGGGAACAACTCAATAGCTGCAGCCTTGTCTGTGGTTGCACGCAATTTGCGTACAGCATTACGCATTGTCTTGGCGTAATATCTGTTGTGGAGTCTTCTCTTCTCCTCCTGACGGATTCTCTTGACTGATGATTTGTGATTAGCCATCTTGAATTTTTGTTTTATTTTGTTCTATTGTAGTCCCTAGGAGAGTCGAACTCCTCTTTAGAGAATGAAAATCTCTCGTCCTAACCGATAGACGAAGGGACCAAACCTTCGGCGTTTAAGCCAGTGCTTTTGAGTGAGTTTCCTCAATTGCGGTTGCAAAGGTAGGTCTTTTTCGTTGACTGACAAAATATTTTTGAGAAAAAATGTTCTTTGTGTTGTAAAAATAGACCAATAGACACAGAATTTCTCTTTTTTTTGATAACTTTACCATATAAATGAATATAGAAGGGCATGTTAGAACGAACATTAGGAGTTGTGTTGCATCAGTTTAGATACAATGACGATAGTATTATTGTCAATATCTACACACAACTGCATGGAAATGTGGGTTTTTTGGTTAAGATGCCCAAACATAAGCGTAGTAATGTTAAAACTCTGCTATTACGCCCATTGAACATCTTGGAACTGGATTATGACCTTAGACCTAATCAGGCTCTGCAGAAGATAAGTGATATGAAATTGCACGTCTCTTATGGTTCATTGCCTTATGACCCAATCAAAGGAACGGTTTCTCTTTTCTTATCAGAGTTTCTTTATTATGCCTTAAAGCATGAGATAGCTAATCATACCTTATTTTCCTATCTGTGTAATAGCCTTCAGTGGTTTGATCGTTCAGAAAAGGGGGGAGCCAATTTTCATCTTGTATTCCTGATGCGTCTTACGCGTTTCCTGGGCTTCTGGCCTAATATTCAGGATTACGAGAATGGAATGGTTTTTGATATGAAAGATGCTTCTATGGTAGGTGTGATTCCTTCACATAGTCAGTATTTGAATGCAGAAGAGTCTGCTCTGCTGCCTTTCCTGTTGAGAATGGACTATGCAACGATGCACCTTTTCCGTTTCACTCGTCAGCAGAGAGCAAGGGTGTTGGATGTGTTGTTAGATTATTATCGCATGCACATCCCAGAATTTCCAGAACTGAAATCCTTGGATGTGCTGCGAACAGTTTTTTCCTAATAATCTTTTTCTTATTAGAAGTTGAATGTCAATATCCCATCAGACTCTGTATCGGGGGTCTCTATGGGCATGGTTGCAGGCTTTGTAGAGGAGAATTTGTTAAGATCTTCCTTTGTGCGACGATAGGTCGGCAGTGTCTCCACCATAGAAATAATATCATCATTGTCAAGTTCGTCATCTCTAAAGATATGAACATAGCGACGTCTGCGGGGTGATGTAACATCACTGCCATAGTACATTTCTATTCTTTCTCCTTCTTTCTGCTTCTCTTCAGCTTCAATCGCCGCTTTCTCGCGTGTCTGCTGCTCGGACAATTCAGATATTCCAGGAACATTCTGCAAACCGAAACCAGTAGCAAGCAGGGTAATCTTTACCTTATTGCCTAATGAACTATCTGTAGCAAGTCCCCATTTTACCTCCACATCTTCGCGGAATTTTCTCATGAAGTCATGAACCTCATTCATTTCCTCCATCATAAGGCTTTCGTCTTCCTTGTCGCTGCAGAAGTTTATGTTCAACAGAACTTTCTTGGAATTGAAGATGTCGTTGTTGTTTAACAGCGGGCTGTTCAGTGCTTCATTAATAGCCTTTGTCACACGGTTTTCACCTTCTCCATATCCTGTACTCATAATAGCTACGCCACCGTCCTTCAGGACAGTTGTTACATCCTGGAAGTCAAGGTTCATAATGCCATGCATTGTGATAATCTCTGCAATGCTCTTTGCTGCGATGCTAAGTGTATCATCAGCCTTTGCAAAGGCAGTCAGTACTGTCAACTCAGGATAGATCTCACGCAGTCTTTCATTATTTATAACTAACAGGGCGTCAACGTGCTTGGATATCTCTTCAACACCATCCAAGGCTTGGTTGATTTTCTTGTTACCTTCGAACTTGAAGGGGATGGTTACAATACCTACTGTAAGAATGCCAGCGTCTTTAGCACACTGAGCTATGATAGGAGCTGCTCCAGTACCGGTACCGCCGCCCATTCCGGCCGTGATGAAAACCATGCGTGTTCCATCGTTGAGCATTTCTTTGATCTCGTCCATGCTTTCCAAGGCCGCTTGTCTTGCCTTTTCCGGACGGTTTCCTGCTCCAAGTCCGTCTTTACCCAGTTGCAGATGGTTGGGTATTGGAGAGTCGCTTAATGCTTTCTTGTCGGTGTTGCACAATACGTAGGTAACATCATGGATACCTTCACGATACATATGATTAACGGCATTTCCGCCACCACCACCAACACCAATTACCTTGATGATGCTTTGTGATGCTTTAGACTCGAAGTTAAAAGAAATGCCTCCTTGGTTTAAATTCATATTGTTTGCCATAATACATTCTTCTTTAACGGTTAATTTTCGTCTGTTATCTCTTCTTCCTCCTCCGGGTCGGTCAGCATCTTCTTGATTACACTAAATACATTGTGTATCTTTTTCTTTACGCCGCCATCTTTCTTCGGTTTCTCCTTCTCTTCTATCTTCACTTCTTCAGGTTCCTTGACATCTTCCGGAGCCGCCGTTTCGTTTGGCTCGGGTACAATATCCTCTTTGGGTTCCTCTATTACTTCTTCAGTAACTGGAGGAGTAACAGTTGGAACTTCAGGAGCCTCGCCTACACAATTCTGATCTCCCTTGAGTAACAGTGCCATAAGTGTATACAGGTTGGTCTCTTCCGGGATGTTTATGTTAGATGACAGACTAATGTTAAGTGGCAATCCCTTGGCAAGTCTGATTTGCTTGTCGGTTTGTGTGTACTCCGTAATAGCTTTAACCAGATTGTTTGCCTTGCTTGCTCCACCGGTCAGAAGGATGCCTGAAAGTAGTTTGTCATCATACTGCTTAATATGTGCCCAGATGTTAACAATTATTTCCTCGTATCGTGCTTCTGTAATATTAGAGAGCTCGCCTTCTGTGATGGTACGGTCAAAACTTATCTGAATTTTGTTCTTGTTGGGCTCATCTTCGTTCTCGTGCCATGCAGTGCCATATTTGAGTTTAAGTTGCTCAGCTTCTCCAAGTTCTATACTCTTTGTACTAATATCTGTGGTGACATTGCTTCCACCTAAAGGAATTACAACAAGATGACGAAGTATATTAGAGTAGTACACGGAGATTGTAGTCGTGTCAGCTCCTATATCTACCAATGCACATCCAGAACGCTTCTCGTTTGCGGTGAGCAGGCAGTCTGCCAGGCAAATAGGTGCTATAAACATATCGGCAACCTCAAGTCCAGCATTTTTTACGCATCTTTCAACATTTTCGCTGATACCATTGCGGGCAACAACGTTGATAAAACGAGCTTCTATCTGCTCGCATTGCATTCCTACGGGATCTTGAATAAAACGATTACCTATTTTGTATTCCTGAGGTATCACGTCGTGTATTTTAGTCTGAGGATATACAACACCATTGTTTATTTCCTTTAACTGATCTATGAGCTTGTTGTCAATGAGTGTTTTCTCTGCAAACTGGTAAGGAACTTTGTTCTCCAACGTTCTCAGAGACTGACCAGACAATCCTACAAAGATACGCTTTACGTTAATGCCTAAATCTTCGTTAATCTTTTTTACTACATGTGATATGGCCTGCGTAGTCTTGTCGATATTGTCGACTAATCCTTTCCTGATGGAATCGTTGGTTTCTTCTTGATGAATAGCCAAGATTCGCATGGTACCATCTGCTTCCCTCTTACCAGCAATGCCTCTAATGGCGGTGGAACCTAGTTCCACGGCAACGATAATGTCCTTTTCTGCTCCCATAGTCTATATTTTTTTTGTGTTATTTTTCTTGGTACATACAATCTGTCCATTATACGACAGATTAATCACTGAGTATTTGTTCCATCCTGTTTTACTGAGGCCGTTTTTGTAAAATATCATCAAGTTCTCTAGTTTTTTTTGAAAATTCTCTGTTGTTCCTAAAACTATTACATGTTCTCCAACTCTTGGGTATAGCTCTATCTCACGATTACTTGTTACGTGAATCTGTTCTATTTGTTTGTCCCAAAACTCATCCCTGTATATGAACTTTGCTAATTCCATGAGTTTCTTTCTCGCGTATTCTTTTGTGATGTTTCCTGTTGCGACGCATAAATCGATGTTTGCATTGTCTACAGGCATGATGGCGCCACTTCCGTCCAGGTAGTAATTATCCCCGTTATCTTGTATGACATGAAGAATGGGACGTTGTGGAATAATTTGGATACACAAATGGCTTGCTGCCGAGCAGTAGCATCTGGCACTATCGATATAGGGGTCTTTCTGAAGTGTTTCCTGTAACCCTTGTATGTCGATGCTACTTAGTCTCTGTCCTTCGGCAAATACTTTATTCTTTGTCAGTATACCGTGTATGTAGTCGGTGGTTACGAATCCGCCTTCCACGCTATCCATTATCTGTATGTCCACAGCTTCACATATTCGTTCTTCCGTGCGTTGGGAGAACTCAACTATTGCGAAGACCAGATAGCCGGCAACTAGTAGTAGAAGTATTACTTTGAGCGCAATTTTCATGATAGGGGTTTAAGTATTTCTGTTATTTGGTCGGCATAATTTTCAATGTCTCCAGCTCCTAATGTAATAAGCACATCAAATCCTCCCTGACGTACCACATCACAGATTTCTTCTTTCTTGCACATCTGTTTCTTAATGCCGGAACGCAGGTTATCATAGATGAGTGCGCTGGTTACACCTGGGATAGGCGCTTCTCTTGCAGGGTAGATATCTACGATTGTTACATCATCCAGCAGGGACAGTGCATCAGCAAACTCATGATAGAAATCTCTGGTTCTTGTATACAGATGGGGTTGGAAGATAACTTTTATACGTTTTCCTTCATAGAGTTGTTTGATGCTGAGCAGGCTCTGGCGAATCTCTGCGGGATGATGGGCGTAGTCGCTTAGGTATGCTATCTTCTCTGTCTTCAACCTGAAATCGAATCTGCGGTCTACTCCGCCAAAGGATTCCATCCCTTTCCGGATTTCTTCTTGTTCGGCGCCAGCTATTTGAGCAAGAGCCATAGCCGCAATCCCGTTTTCTATGTTTACGCTTACGGGAACGCCCAGTTTTATGTTCTTTATATTCCCGAATGGAGATATCAGGTCGAAAGAGATCTCGCCGTTGCCAATCCTTACATTTTCGGCATGGAAGTCTCCTTCTTCTCTGCTATATGTATAGGTGGTGACACCTTCCTGCGTATTAGGCTTCATCTTTAATCCAGTATGTAGAATAAGGAAGCCTCCAGGTTGTATAAGACTGCTATATTTGCTAAAACTCTCCAGGTAGGCTTCTTCGGTTCCGTAGATATCCAAATGGTCAGCGTCTGTTGCCGTGATGACACTGGCAAAGGGTGTCAGCCAATGGAAACTGCGGTCGAACTCATCAGCTTCAATCACTACGTATGGACTATCTTTACTGATGATATAATTTGTACCATAGTTCTTCGTAATTCCTCCTAGGAAGGCGTTACAGTCCACATGACTCTGGTGCAGCAGATGAGCAGCCATGCTACTGGTGGTGGTTTTCCCGTGAGTTCCTGCTACACAGAGTCCTTTCAGGGAACGTGTAAGGGTTCCAAGTACCTGAGCACGTTTCTGGATTTCGAATCCATTTTCGCGGAAGAATACTAGTTCTTTGTGTTCCGCAGGGATGGCTGGTGTGAAAATTACCAACGTTGAGTCGGCCTTTTTACATGCTTCGGGAATTTGTTCTACATCTTCTGTATAATGAATAGAGGCACCTTCTTCCTGCAACTTTCTTGTCAAATCACTTGGTGTCTTGTCGTATCCGCCTACGACTAAACCTTTGTGCAGGAAATATCTGGCAATTGCGCTCATTCCAATGCCGCCTATGCCTACGAAGTATACAGATTTTATATCGTTTAAATTCATATTCTTATCTCTTTGCTAATTTTAAAACCTCTTCTGCAATGATACGTGCAGAATCCTTATATGCCATCTTATAGGCATTCTCTCCTAAAGTTTTCAACTTCTCGGCATCAACAACGGTCTGTAGTGCCAGTGGAATAAGTTCTGTTACTGCATTGGCATCCTTGACGTAGAGAGCAGCCTGTTTGTTGACAAGTGCCATGGCATTGTGTGTCTGATGGTCTTCTGCAACATTCGGACTTGGTACCAAAATACTTGGTTTACCTAACAGACAGAGTTCGCTGATACTGCTTGCTCCAGCTCTGCTTATCACTAGGTCTGCCAGTCGATATGCCTTATCCATCTGACTTATAAAATCTGTTATAAACAAATTCTCCGGCACATCTTTTCCCATCAGTTCGTTTGCAATGGCCTCTTTGTAATATCCGCCTGTTTGCCAGATAAACTGGATGGGAGCCTTTGCTATCTTGTCCAGATTCTGCAGTACGCTCTCGTTCATGGTCTTTGCACCCAAGCTTCCTCCTACTAGGAGTATTGTGGGTACGTTTGCTTTTAGGTTAAAGGCGTTGGCTGCTTCCTCTTTTGTTATATTGTTGTTAACTAAATTCTGTCGGACAGGGTTGCCGGTGAGCAGTATCTTCTCTTTTGGGAAGAAACGCTCCATACCCTCGTAAGCTACACATATCTTGCTGGCTTTCTTGGCTAATGTCTTGTTAGTCAGTCCTGCAAAACTATTCTGTTCTTGAATCAGGCATGGAACGCCCAGTTCATATGCTGCATTCAGTGTTGCTGAACTTGCATAGCCGCCAACTCCTACGGCAACGTGAGGTTTAAACTGGCGTATGGTTTTCTTGATTGCCTTCTTGCTTCGTAGGAAGTCCCACAATACACCTATATTGCCAGGTTTCCATAGAGGCCGTAATAATCCTCTGACTGGTAGTCCCACTATCTTATAACCTGCAGCCGGAACCTTTTGCATTTCCATTCTGCCCTCTGCCCCTACGAATAGAATCTCTGCATTGGGGCACAACTCCTTCAGTGCATTGGCAATGCTTACCGCAGGAAAGATATGTCCTCCTGTTCCGCCACCGCTTATTATGACTCTCAAATCTTCCATATACCTTATATATTATATAGAATGCTCTTCTTTCCTTTTTGCTGTTCTGCTTACACTAAGGATCATACCAAAGTATGCGCAATTCACGAATGTGCTGGTTCCGCCTCGGCTTATTAATGGAAGTGGTTGACCTGTTACAGGGAAGGCACCTGTTGCAACAGCCATATTCACCATTGCCTGTATTACAATCATAAGAGCCAGTCCCATTACCAGATACGACGGGAATCTCGACTTGCATCTGCTGGCAATCTTCATAGACTGCCACATCAGCAGCAGGTACAGGAACATCACTCCAAATAATCCAAAAACTCCAGTTTCTTCAATGATAATAGCGTAGATGAAGTCTGAGTATGCCTGTGGCAGGTAATCGCGCTGAACTGAATTGCCTGGCCCCTTTCCTATGATGCCACAAGTACCAATGGCAATATTGGCATGTGTAACCTGTATGTTATCTGTCAACGGGTAGTCTTTTGGGTCATCTGGAATCTTGTGGTCCGTGGTAAGACGGTGTACCCATGTGGGGATACGATGCAGAGGTCCCTGCGCCATTTTCTCCATCGTTTCCTCGGATTTTGATAGAGTATAGACTGTTGTTGCTCCTAATACTGCCCCGGCAATCAATAATCCAATGATAATTGCCAGGATTTTCTTTGGGGCCTGAGCATAGAACAGGATACCCAGAATGGTGATGAATATGATACCTGCAGTGGATAGGTTCTCCGTAGCTATGAGCAGAAGAACAAACCCGCTTACTCCCAATACCCACTTTGTACCTATCTTGGATGCACCCTTCTCGTCTCTTGATGTAGAAAGGACGAAGGCTGAAAAACCAATCAATCCCATCTTAGCTAATTCCGATGGTTGGAAAGAGATTTTTCCGATCTCAAGCCAGCGGGCACCACCATTGATTTTGGTTGTGAACAGAACTATAATAAGCAACAGGATAGACGTGGCCAATACGACAAGTGATCCCAGCTTGAACCAGTTGCATGATATCTGTGTTATAATCCAGGCAAAGACTATTCCTATCGCTATGAATGCACTATGGCGTAATACGGGATCCCAATAGTGTCCGTTAGAGTAGGTCATGGTACTGGTTGCACTATAGACCTCAATTACAGATATCATGCACAGGAATAGGAATACCATCCAAATTACCATGTCGCCTTGTAACCAACTTTTTTCTTTAAGATTGCCCAGTGTCATATCTTGTTGTTCCTTTGTCTTCTTTTAAATCCTCTTACAGTTTATTCTATTATAATGCTCTTACCAATTCCTTGAATTGCTCGCCTCTGTCCTCCATGTTCTTGAAGAGATCAAAGCTGGCACAGCAGGGGCTCAGTAACACCGTATATCCGGGTTTTGCCATTTTTACACATTCTGCAACACAGTCTTTCATGCTGTGTGTGTCAGCAATGGGTATTCCCATGCCATCAAAGAAGTTGTGTAACTTGGTATTGTCTGCTCCCAGGAATACCAGGCCGGCACACTTTTTCTTCACCAGATCCTTGATGGCATTATAGTCATTACCTTTGTCTTTTCCTCCAATAATAAGTATGGTAGGTGTTGTCATACTTTCCAGTGCATACCAGCATGCATCCACGTTCGTTGCCTTGGAATCGTTGATGTATTGTACGCCTCCAACGCGAGCCACCTTTTCCAGTCTGTGTTCTACGCCTTCAAAATCTCCCAGGCTCTGTTTGAGGGATTCGTCTTTGATACCACTGAGGTGAGCAGCAATACCTGCAGCCAGGCTATTGTACATATTGTGTTTCCCGTGCAGGCTCAGGCTCTCCTGCTCCATATTAAATGGAGTGGGGCGTTCAATCACATAGTGTCCATCGTTGATATATCCTATCATGCCGTTTTTCTTCAGGATACTGAAAGGACACAACTGCGATTTAATACCGTATTTCTTCAGTTCCTTGGCAATGATGGGGTCGTCAGCCCAGTAAACAAAAGCATCCTCTTCTGTTTGGTTCTGCAGAATACGCATCTTGGCATCCGTGTATTCCTGCATGCTGTTGTTGTAACGATCCAGATGGTCGGGTGTGATATTCAGCAGAACAGCAATGTTGGCGCGGAACTTATACATGTTGTCAAGCTGGAAACTACTCAACTCGATGATGTAGTAATCGTATTCTTTTCCTTCTGCAATCTGGAGCGCCAGACTTCTTCCTATGTTACCAGCCAAGCCTACATTGTAACCGGCGTTCTTGAAAATGTGATAGATAAGACTGGTAGTGGTTGTCTTGCCATTAGAGCCTGTGATACAGATCATCTTGGCATGAGTGTATCTGCCGGCAAACTCTATTTCGTTTATAATGGGGATTCCTGCTTCTTTGGCCTTAACAATCATAGGAGCTGTTTCTGGAATACCAGGGCTTTTAATGATTTCTTTGGCATTCAGAATCTTCTCTTCGGTATGATGTCCTTCCTCCCACTCAATGGCGTATTGTTCCAGCATATTCTTGTATTCTGGTTTTATGGTTCCCATGTCACTGACAAAGACATCAAACCCTTTTTTCAGCGCTAGGACTGCTGCGCCTACACCACTTTCGGCTGCACCTAATACAACTATTCTATCTTTCATTTTCTTATCTTATCTTTAATGTCACTATGGTTAGTGCTGCAAGTATTATGGTAATAATCCAGAATCGGACTGTAATCTTAGATTCGAGCCAGCATCCTTTGGGCCAGTTGATGAGCACCTTGAAGTCGGCAGGGAGCTGACCTGGTGCAACTCTGAATGTATCATGAATGGGGGCTCTTTTGAAGACACGCCATTTCTGCCCTCTCTTGTTACCCATCTTTGCATAGTTGGTCTGAAGCAAAACACTGACACTCTCCATGAAAAATATGAAGCAGAGTAGTGGAATAAGTAATTCCTTGTGTATGATGATGGCAGCAACAGCAATGATACCGCCAATGGCCAGGCTGCCTGTGTCACCCATGAATATCTGAGCTGGATAGGCATTATACCATAAGAAACCTATCAGTCCTCCTACGAATGCTAACAGGAATATTACCATTTCTTCGCTGCCTGGGATAAACATGATATTCAGGTATCCTGCCATTACGATATGGCTGCTTACATATGCCAGTATAGCAAGTGCAACACCGATAATTGCCGAGTTTCCTGCACACATACCGTCCATTCCGTCGTTTAGGTTACATCCGTTACTTACGGCCATCACCACAAATGTTGTCATGAATACAAAGAATATCCATCCTGCTGCAGTGCGGTATTTGCCAAGGAAGGCAAATATGTCGCTATATCGTAAGTTATTGTTCTTTACAAATGGGATGGTTGTTATCGTGCTTTTTACTGCCTCGTTCTTGTATATTACCTCTTCTGTGGTGTTCTGGTTTTCTGCCTTGACATTCTCACGTACCACGGCGTCAGGGCTTAGCCATAAAGTCAGACCAATGATGAGGCCCAATAAAGCTTGTCCCATCAGTTTGTATATTGGTCTTAAGCCATCCTTGGTAACTTTCATCTTGATGTAGTCGTCAGCAAATCCGATGGCACCCAGCCAGACGGTAGATAATATCATCAGCAACATATAGATGTTACGTAATCTGCCCAATAGCAAACACGGTACAACGGTAGCAATGATGATAATCAAGCCTCCCATGGTAGGAACGCCTTTCTTCTCCACGCCATAGGGGTCGATGTTTGCATTACGTTGTGCCTCGTTGATTCCGCGACGCTTCATCCATTTTATGAAGTACTCTCCAAACCATACTGAAATTATTAACGAGAGCACTAATGTTAAGAGTGCGCGGAATGAAATGTACGACCAAAGGTGAGCACCGCTCACGCCATATTCTCCTAAATATCTGAACAGATAGTATAACATCTTCTTTAATTCATAATTATTAATTCATAATCCATATCTCTAACCCATATAACTTCTTCATCCCAATCGTGATTGTGCTTTATGAATTCAGTTTTGTAATGTTCTGCACCAGTCCAAAGGCTTCCTGTATAATCTCGTGGTCGTCAAAGTGGTGCTTAACACCCTGGACTATCTGGTAATCCTCGTGCCCTTTTCCTGCCACCAGGATAACATCACCGGGCTGTGCCAGCATACATGCCGTGCGAATAGCCTCTCTTCTGTCTATGATGCTCAGTACACTCTGGCGTTGTTTTTCTGTCAGTCCTGCCAGCATGTCGTTGATAATTTCCTGAGGATCCTCAAATCTGGGATTATCGCTGGTAATGATAACACGGTCGCTGTTCTTGACGGCTTCCTGAGCCATCAGAGGTCGCTTGCCCTTGTCTCTGTTGCCGCCGGCACCGCATACCGTCCAGCATTGGCCGCGATGTTTCAGTACTTCGTTTATAGTATCCAGCACATTCTTCAGTGCATCGGGTGTGTGGGCATAATCTACGATAGCTGTGACACCACTTCTGGATCTAATGGCTTCGAATCTGCCGTTTACCGGTTTCATGGCGCTCAGGTGTATTAAAGCATCCTGAGGTTCTATTCCCATCATAACGGCTGCACCGTAGATGGCCAGCAGATTGCTTACGTTAAAACGTCCGACAAACTGTACGCATACCTCCAGGCCGTTTATCTCCAGATTCATTCCTTCGAAACTTTCCTCCAGGATCTTTGCTTTGAAGTCGGCTGCAGTGCGTGTCGAATATGTCTTTACCTTTGCCTTTGTGTTCTGAACCATTATAGCCCCATTCTTATCATCGGCATTTGTGATGGCAAATGCTCCCTTGGGCAATGCATCGAAGAAGGCTTTCTTGGCGTCCCTGTAGTTCTCGAATGTCTTGTGGTAGTCGAGGTGGTCGCGAGTGAGATTCGTGAAGATACCTCCCGCAAATTTCAATCCTCCGATTCTCTTCTGCGTTACACTGTGGCTGCTGACTTCCATGAATGCATATTCACATCCTGCATCAGCCATTTGACCCAGAAGACGGTTTAGTGTGATGGGGTCGGGCGTTGTACATTCTGTGGGAACAGCTTTTCCGTCTATGTAGTTGCAAACGGTACTGCACAGGCCGCATTTGTGCCCCATTCTCCTAAACATATTATATAATACAGTAGCAATGGTGGTCTTGCCATTGGTACCTGTCACACCTATCAGTTTCATCCTGCTGGTAGGATTACCGAAGAAGGTGGTTGCCAAAGGTCCTACTACATCCTCGGTCTTTTCGTATTGTATATATGTTACGCCTTGCTGAATGTCGGCAGGCATTTCCTCACAGACGATGCTTTTGGCGCCAAGTTCTATGGCTTTGGCGATATATGTGTGTCCGTCGACTTGCGTACCTCGCATGGCGACGAACATGTTTCCGCTTTTGATTACGCGAGAATCTATCTCAATCCCTGTCACTTCGATTTCTGTGTCACCAACAATCTTTGTGGGACCGCATACATTTATTAATTGTGTTAATTTCATAATTGTATGGTTTATTTTGAGATTTGTTCTAATTGTATTGTTATCGTCTTGCCTCTTTCTGCTTCACTGCCTGCAGGTATACTCTGGGTCTTGACACGACCTTTGCCTCGCAGGTTCACTTTCAGACCTCGTTTCTGCAGTTCGAATACGGCATCTCTTGCCCCCATTCCAATGACATTGGGCACTTTGTTCTCTGGGATGGAATCCTTCTTGGCCTCCAGTTGTGCGCGGATGCCCAATTCTTCCATCACAAGGTTGGACTTCTTTTCCTGTCCTCGTACAGAGGTGGGAACGTATACTGAGTTGGAGTCACTGACCTCCCTGGCATCATGGCTGTTGCCTTTCGACATGATATATTGTGATATCTCGCTGAATACTGGTCCGCACTGGCCACCTCCAGATGCAGGTAAGCCTGTCTTTACAATACAAACAATACAACTATATTTGGGTGCTTCACTGGGGAAGTATCCGCAGAAACTTACCATGTATCTTGTTGTACCGCTGTGATAACCGCCGCCCCCGGCTGCAGCAATCTGGGCAGTACCTGTCTTGCCACTCACTTTGAAGTATTTGCCGTTGTTGCCGGCTTTCTTTCCCAAACCTTCACTTACCACCTTCTCCAGGATATACTGTATGTCTGCCAGTGTGGTTGACTTGCACATATGTTCCTTGATAACCTCTGTTGGGAATTCACGAACAACCTGGCCGTCCTTCAATTCAGCCTTTACGAATCTTGGCTTGACCATCTTGCCACCGTTGGCAATACCATTGTAGAAGGCCAGTGTCGCGATAGGCGGAAGCATGGTCTCATACCCAATACTCATCCAAGGAAGGGCCGTGTTGCTCCAATTCAGCCAGAACCTGCCTTGTTTCTTTGGATGACGGATGCGTGGCTCACCTTTTCCTACAAAGGGAAGGTTCAGTGGCAGGCCGACTCCTAACTTGTTGAGGCCACGTACATATTTATCTGGATCGTCTCTGTATGCATCGTCTATCAGCCTGCTGACTCCGATGTTGGAACTGAACATCAGTACTTCTGTAACGGACAGGTTGCCATATCCTCCCTTACGCCAGTTGTGGTCCTTCATCTGTCGTCCATGCATCAGGTAGATTCCGCTTCCTGTCTCTACGCGCGTGTTCTTATTTATTTTACCATCATCTAAAGCAACCATTATACTGGCTGTTTTGAAGGTTGAGCCGGGCTCCATCAGGTCACTTACGGCATTGTTCTTGACCTCGTAATACTCGCCGTCTGGGAATCTCGTCAGGTTTACGATAGCTTTCACATCACCTGTCTTAACTTCCATTACCACAGCCATTCCAATTTCTCCGTTAACCTCCTTTAGTTTGTTGCGCAAAGCCCTGTCGGCCATATCTTGGATGTTGATATCCAGTGTGGTAAGCAAATCATTACCGTTCTCTGGTGGCATATCAACGAATCTGATTCGTTTGTTCAGCACTTTAGAAGAGTGGGAGGTGCCTGGCTTTCCTCTCAGGATGCTGTCGAAACTGAGCTCCAGTCCGCATTTTGCCTGAGCACTTGAGTCTGCATACAGGTCGCCTAACGTTCTGGATGCCAGCATGCCGTAAGGCTTCTTGCGCTGCATAATCTCCTCTGCGTGGAATCCGCTTCTGTTGGTACTTTCCTTCAGCATGGGCAGTTTTTTGCATTCCCTGTATTGAATGTAGGAGGCAAGCTTTCCTGGGCAAATGTTCCAGGCAAATCTTCCGCGTTGTTTTCCCTTCAGCAGATGATTTCTGAACCAGGCTGCATCATGGTTCTGGAATATTCTGGCCAGTCCCACGGATATGCTATCCAGATCAGCAGCAAAGGCTGAGTCTCTCCATTGCTCAATCTTCTTCTGACTCGCAGAATCAGGATCGAAGACCTTGAAGTCCATATATAGACGATATACAGGTATGGAGCCTGAAAGAACCTGACCGTCGGCTGACAGGATGTTACCTCTGTTAGCTGGGATAGCTATATTCTCTGTGGTAAAGCGCTTGTCCACTTGCTCCCAGTAGTTACTCTGTGGGGGCAGCATGGTATGGAGAGCTGTACCAAGAATATATACAGCGATAATCGCAATCAGCGCAAGGATGATGCGAAATCGACCTATTGAGCTATCGTTTTTTGACTTCATTCCTTTCTTTTAATCGTTGTTTGTTAGTTCGTATACTGGGTCATTGCTGGAGCAAAGCGTGCTGTCGCCCATGGCTTTCATCTGTTCTTCCAGCTGGCTTTGACGGCAGCGGAATGTCAGCTCACTGTTTCTTGTCATGCTCCTGTATTTCCAGTCTTGTAATTCCTCATGCAGTTTATCTTCCTGAATCATCTCGCTTTGGGCCTGATAACGGTTTGAGATGTAGATGATGATGCCGAAAAGGATCAGTGACAGCACACCCAGCTGCTTCTTGAACCATAAGCCGTTGATGCTCAGTGCCTGCAGGACATCTTTCAGGTGTTCAATGTCCTTCTTGTCACTGTCATCTTCTTCGTTGACCAGCGCATTCAGGATTTTGCTTTTGCTGCTTTGCTCCTGATCTTCGCTGACGAGTGCCTCTTGCTGCTCCAATTCCTCTTGGTTGTCTATCATCTCTGCCATTTCTCTCCGATTCTAAGTTTGGCCGACCGGCTGCGAGGATTCATCTGTACCTCTTCTGCCGATGCAGTGATTACGCTTCTGTTAATAGCCTTCAGTGGCGACTTGCTTTGTCCGAACAGGTCTGTCTCGGCTTTCCCTTCAACATTCCCTGCTTTGATAATGTTCTTAACCATCCTGTCTTCCAGCGAATGGTAAGTCAGAATGGATATTCTGCCGCCTGGGTTTAGTATTTCTATGGCTGTTGTCAGCATCTGACGCAGTGCAGCCATTTCACCGTTTACTTCTATTCGCAATGCCTGAAAGACGCGAGCCAGGTCCTTCTTCTCTCTGTCATAGCCTAGGCAGGGTTTCAGAATCTCTGCCAGTTGGCCTGTGGTCTCCATCTCAGCTGTGGCTCTTGCTTTTACAATGACGGATGCCAGCTTTCTGCTGTTTTTCAGTTCGCCATACAGGTAGAATACGTCAGCCAGTTGTTCTTCCGAGTAGTTCTTCAGTATGTCGCTTGCTTTCAGACGGGCCGTTTGGTTCATCCTCATGTCCAGTTTCGCATCGTAGCGAAAACTGAATCCTCTTTCACCTTCGTCCAGATGATGACTGCTTACGCCTAAATCTGCCAGAATACCATCTACCTTCTCCACTCCGTAATACTGCATCCAGTTCTTCAGGAATCGGAAGTTGCTTCTGACGAATGTAAAAGCCTTTCCGTATGTTTTCTCCAAGGGTTGAGCGTTCTTTTGGGCATCAAGGTCCTGATCGAAGCTGTATAAGTGCCCGTCTTTACTTAGTCGGCTCAGTATCTCCCTACTGTGTCCGCCTCCTCCAAAAGTAAGGTCAACATAAGTCCCGTTGGGCTTGATGTCAAGTCCGTCTACTGTCTCTTTCAACAGAACAGGAATATGATAAACCTCGCTCATTGTTTCTTCTTTGGTTTAGCAGGTTCTTTTACTTGCACTCTTGTGGTGCGTTCATCATCTCTTCCAGGCTGTCAGCCAATGCCTCGGGCTGGCTGAGCAGAGCCTCAGCGTCTTGCTTGTTCCATACCTCTATGGTGTTGTCTACACCAATGAAGCGAACATCGTTCTTAATGCCAGCCTCTTCCAGATAGCGTTTAGGAATCAGGATGCGTCCTCCGCTGTCCAGGGTCACGGCTTCTGCACCAGCCACGAACTGCCTGAGGGCGTTTCGTCCGTTTCTGTCGAACATGTTGGTTCGTGCAGTAATGGCATTAACCTGTTCGTCCCATACTTGCTGGGGGTATAGGATAAGGCATCGCTGAAAGATGTCACGACGCATAATCAGCCCCTGTTCTTCTTCTCGCTGAAGAATTTTTCTGAAGCTGCTCGGAACAAAAACTCGTCCCTTTTCGTCTACTTTGGCATCTATGTTGCCGGTAAATCTCATTGCGTGTACCTATTAATAATTAATCTTGGGTGCAAAGATAATAAAATTCCCCACAATTCCCCACATTTTTTCAAAAAATTTTTTCAACAATCTTCTTCATAACTTTTCTCTCGTTTCCTTTATATAAGTTTTGTTGCTTGTTTTCTTTCGATGAAATGGTCAATATTTTGAATTATAGCACTATTTTTAGCTCAAAAAAATTTTTTTTCTCTGTTTTGTTGTTTAGTGGGGAATTTTTCCGTACTTTTGCACAAAACATCAAATTTATGCAGAAAAATAGGATTCTTTTTGTGTTAATTTTGCTTCTTTCTATGTTTGCTTTTTCAGCTCAGGCAAAAAAGAAAGAAAAGCGTGCCATTGTGCGAATCGAAACCAGTTGTGGAGTTGTCCGTGTAGCCTTGTTTGACGAGACACCTTTGCATCGTAACAATTTCCTGAAGTTAGCTTCCGAGGGTTTCTATGATGGTACACTTTTCCATAGGTGTATTAAGGATTTTATGATTCAGGGCGGAGATCCTGATTCTCGTAATGCTGCCAAGGGCCAACTTCTTGGCGAAGGCGGTACGGGTTATACTATTCCTGCAGAATTTTACCTTCCTTATATATATCATTGGCGTGGAACTTTGGCTGCTGCCAGAGAGTCTGATGATGTTAATCCCGAACAGGCTAGTAGCGGTTGTCAGTTCTATATTGTTTATGGCAAGAAACAGGCTCCTGGTGATATTAAGAAGGTTCGTTCTATGCTCGAAGAAAAGGGTATTCAGCTTACCCCTCAGATGATAGATGATTACCAGATGCGTGGTGGAACGCCGCATCTTGATGGTCAGTATACCGTGTTTGGTGAAGTTATAGAAGGCTTGGATGTGGTAAAGCAGATTCAGGCTGTTCCCACAGATAATAACAACCGTCCAGAAGAAGATGTTCTTATTCTGAAGATGATTGTCGAACAATATAGTCAGAAGAAGAAGTAATTTTCTTTTCATCTCCTGAAAAATCTTTTCTTCCTCTATAAGATTTTTCCATTCAAGGTCTTTGAATGTATGTTTCTGCACCGGAAACATAAAATTTCTATTGTGGTATTTTTTTCTTTTAGGGCGTATATGTGAAATTCTGAACCTTATCTCTTTATCTTTTTGTCAGCCTATCCTTGTTTTTGCCTCTATTCCTGCTTTTTCTTCTTTAAATTAGCAAAAATTAACCATTCCAACGTTAATTTTATCTATTTTATGACATATTATTCCAAGACTTCTGTACCGTAATTTAATATTTTTCTACCGAATTTTATTTTTCTCTACCGATATTAAGCAAATTGTTACCATAATTAAATAATAGTTTGTTGTGATAGCAGTAATTTTGCACTCGAAATAATCTGATGTGAAACAAATAAACAAAAACATAAATCAAGTAATGAAACAAAAACAGTTAATCTTTTGCATGGGTTTGAGTGCAATTGCACTCCTCGCCTCATGCTCAGAGCGTGAATTTGACTTAGATCCTTCAAACGGTTCTAAGGAGCAGGGTGCCCTCGTTCTGAATTTAAATGCATCAGCAGAGTTCGATCAGACTCGTGCATTGAACGAGAATGACTACAAGAACACACAAAACTACGACGTAAGGGTGATTAATGCTGCTAATGAGAATGTTATTTTGGAGTGTAAGGCTTCTCAGTTAAGTGCTAATCTTCCTAAGAATGTTGAGATAGGCAGCTATCGAATAGAAGCTTCATATGGAACAGAGAAGGATGCCAGTCGCAATGAATTCTTTATGTTTGGCGAAGTGGTAGCACAGGTTAAGTCCAATGAAGAGAAAACCGTTACTGTTAACTGCACTCCCACATGTGGAAAGATTTCTGTTGCTTTTGATCCTGCTATGGCAACTTATTATTCTGACTACAGTGTTACTTTTGGCGGTACTCAGAAACTTGGCAAAAATACTATTTCCTGGAGCAAGACTGATACCGAACCCTGGTATGTAGGATTAGGCAAGACTGCTGAGACTGTCACATATACACTCACCATGACAACTAAGGAAGATTACCTGCCTCAGGGTTCCACTTCCAATACAGGTGTTGTGACTGGTTCATTTACTCTTGAGCGCAACAAGGCTCATAAGCTGACCATCAGTCCCAACTACATTCCTACTACAGAAGGTGGTATGAAGCTGACCATCACCATCGATGACAGTACTAACGATAAGGAAATTACTTGGGAAGTTCCAGTAACTTGGATTTAATTTCTGGATTTTATACAATGGAAACGATGTTTAGAATGAATAATATAAAGAGTTCGCTCCTCTTTGGGGCACTGAGCGTTGTTGCTCTTAGTTCTTGTGTAAGCGAGAACGTTGATTTGAATAAGGTAGGAAAGGAAATGGGAGCATTGGAACTGAATGTTGACATTGTCCAGCCACGTACACGTGCTATCACCGAAGTAGATGACTATCCAGTTTACCTCTACGATGCAGAAGGGAATCTGGTTGAGCAATGGGCTGCTGTAACTGCCGTTCCCGCAAAGGTTACTGTTAGTGTGGGCAACTATGTAGTAGAATCCCATACTCCTGGTACGATTAAAAAGCAGATGTCATATCCTTACTATAAAGGAACAAAGAGTGTTGAAGTAATGAAGGGCCTTACCTCGGAAGTAGAGGTTATGTGCAAGATGCAGAATAGCCCTATCTCTGTTTCCTATGGTGAGGATTTTGCTGATGTGTTCACCTCTTGGGAGATTACTTTAGATGATGGTGAAGGCGGAAATACAGCCCTTTCATTCACCAATACATCTTCTGCAGCTCCTGTTTACATGTACTATGGCGAGGAAGGTGTGAAGGAACTGAAGGTAAACTTCCGCGGAATCACCAAGGAAGGTAGTACAGTTGTAAAGAATAATGTACTGACCAAGGATGATGCCGATACTCATTACGACAGCGACCGCGAGAACTTTGGCGGAGGTGATGCCTTGACGCTTACCTTCAAGCCTGTAGAGTCAACAGATGGAAAAATCAGCACAATTACCATTAATGCAGAGGTAACATTCACAGAAACCGACGAGACTATTAATGTGGTTGTTATAGACAAGACTAATATGGATGATCCCAATGGTGGCGGCGGTGGTGATGTTCCTCAGCCAGGTGATGATAAGATTACTCTTACCATCCCTGCTCCTGTTACTCTGTCTGCTGCTGATGCTGCTACCGCAGATCCTACTTCAGGTGATGTTGTTATGTCAGCCCAGAACGGACTGAAGAGCGTTATGGTTAAGGTTCTCTCGTCAAACGATGAAATGATAGAACAACTTGGTGCCGTTGCCGAGGGCTATCCTGGTGTTGATCTTGTTAATGGATGTGAGGTTGTTGGAAACCAGAATCTGGTAGCTTTCTTAGGCGGTTTGGGTAAGACTATCACGGTTCCAGCTGAGGGCGACAAAAATTACACCTTCCCTGTTGGACAGTTCTATCTATTCCTCGGAATCTTGCCCGGCGAGCATAACTTTGTGATGACAGTAACAGATATGGAGGGCAATAAGAAGACGGGTACCGTAAAGGTTACTATTACTGAATAATTGCCTCTGATTATTGGATAAAACTCAAAACTAAGGATAATATGAAAAAGATATTTTCGATTTTTACTATAATCTGCCTATCTGTAATTGCTGTTTCTTGTAACAACGATGTGGAAGATGCAGACCAGCAGAAGGGTTACCTTAAGCTTGACTTCGAGACTTTTGTTTCCACAAATACCCGTGCAGTTACTCCTCTTCCTTCTGGATACAATGCCAGAACCTTGGCAGTAAAGATAACTGATGCTCAGGGTAATATCGTACTTGAGACACAAGATGTTGCTAACGATAACAATTTCAAGGGAACCCTTACCCTTGATCCTGGAACTTATACCATTACAGCTAACTCTGCTGGTTGGGATGGTTCTGACTCTGGTTTCAATTCACCCTTCTACTCTGGTTTTACAACAGTTACTGTCAAGGCTAAGACACTTTCGCAGGCCACAGTTACTCTTACCCAGGCAAATGTGAAGGTCTCTGTCAAGTTCGACAGCAATTTCAGTACTTATTTCACTAATGTGAACTGTTATGTAACATCTAGCGATGAAGCTGTTACCATGCGTCGTTTTACTCCCACCACTTCCATAAGTTCTGCTTACTTCCCTGTTGGACCGCTGAACTTTGTGCTGAGTGTAAAGAACAGAGAGGGCGTAATTTACACAATGGACCGTGAGATTACAGACGTTAAGGCTCGTGACCACTTTATTATTAACTATAAGGTAGCTGAGGCAGGTTCTGTTGGAGGCGTAACAGTTAAGATTGATGATGCGACCCAGTCTTATACCTTTGATATCGAAGTACCTCGCAAGAGTTCTACTGCTCTTAATGCAAGCAACGCTAATGCATTCACTACATTTGCTTATCTGAAGGGAGCCGTAACAGCCAAGACGTCAGAATTCAGAGAAGAGTATCTGACACTGCAGTGGAAGAAGAGCACAGATGCTAACTGGACAAATGTACCAGCTTCTTCACTTACTAAGGGCGAGAATGACAGCTATTCTTATAAGTTGGTTAATTTGACTCCTGAGACAGAGTTCGTTTACCGTATGAACTACAATGATGGTAACACCAATGTTAACAGTAACGAGATGACGTTTACCACCGAAGTAATGGGTACAATCTACAATGCAGGCTTCGAAGACTGGTACATGGATGGTAAGATTGCTATCTGCGGTAAACAGAGCGACGGCAAGTACTGGAATTCAAGTAATGCCGGAGCAGCAACTTACATTGGTAGTGTAACAACACAGGATACTTCATTCAAGCATGGTGGTAGTTCTTCTGCTAAATTGGCAACACAATATGCTGTTGTTAAGTTGGCTGCTGCAAGTATATTCACTGGCGACTTTATCGGCCTTATCGGAACCAAGGGTGCTAAGCTTGACTGGGGTGTACCGTTCACCTCTCGTCCTTCTGCCTTGAAGGGATATTTCTCTTATACACCAGGTTCAATTAACCGCGGTACTCAGCCTTCAGGTGTAGGTGCACCTGCCAAGAATTCGAACGATGAGTGCCAGATTCAGTGTGCGCTTGTCACAGAACAGTTCCATGTAGCAAATGCCGAGGCTTCAGGATATGAGTTGACAACCAATATCAACTGGGATACAGATTCTCGTGTCGTAGCTTATGGTCAGATGACTAGGAACACAAGCAGCAATGGAGCCTGGCAAGAGTTCAATATTCCTTTGGAGTATCATTCACTGACCAAGAAGCCAACTCATATGATTATAGTTTGCTCTGCCAGCAAGTGGGGTGACTACTTCTACGGCTCTGATTCCAGTGTACTCTATCTCGACGACTTCTCGTTCGAGTATGGTGAACCTACTTTAAAATAACATGAAACATCGAAGTAAGTTTTATAGTAACATGCTAATGCTGCTGCTGGCTTTTATGCCAGTAGCAGCTTTCGCGCAATATAATAATCCGTATCCTCAAGGGTCGTACAACGGTGGACAGTCTTATTCCGATATGATAAATGGTAAAGCTCCCAAGCCTATTAAATATAATAAGGTACTTGAGAGTTACGAGAAGAATCTCGAGAAAAGACATATCCAGCGTATTGACCGTAGTGAGCTGAAAGCCACATTCATTCCCAAAGGTATGTGGATGTGTGGTGCTACAGTTAACTATCGCGAGTGGGAGAACGAGAACCAGAATCTCTTGGTCCTGAAGAACCTGAATATGGAGGGTCATGTTTTTGCTGTTTCTCCTTATGTGGGCTACTTCGTGGCAAATAATCTTGCCGTCGGTTTGCGTTACAACTATAGCAGGAATTACCTCTATCTGGGCGATCTGGATGTTAACCTTGGCGAGGACTTCAATATCAGCCTCGACAATCTCTATTATCTGGAGCACAAACACGAGGGTAGCCTATTCATGCGTAACTATATGCCCTTGTTTGGCAGTAAGATCTTTGGCGCCTTTGCCGAAGTTCGTGCCACCTATTCTCGTGCCAATGGCAAGAACAGTACGGGTAGCTATAGCGAAGACCCACTGCTCAACACTCTTGATGGCACTTATGAGACGGTTCATAAGGTGCAATTGGGTGTAAGCCCAGGCTTGTGTATCTTTGTAACGGACTTTGCTGCCGTAGAGACCTCTATTGGTGTTTTGGGTGTAGATTATAAATGGAGTAACTATAAGAATATTCATCCTAACTCTACTGAGTACGAATATGGCAAGAGCCATAGTGGAGGTGCCAACTTCAGATTCAACATCTTCAGTATTCACATAGGAATGACGTTTTATTTATAGAGGAATCCTCAGGGACCCTCCCCCCTTCCCCTCCCTTGTAGGGCGGGGTGAAAATAAAAATAAATGATTATAGATAATATCATAAATAAGTTTTTAGCTGCAGCATATAAGCTGAATGTGACCACCCCCCGTCCTACAAGGAAGGGGTTGGGGGAAGGTCTTCTCCTTTTGTTGCCTCTGCTGCTATTAACTTCATGTGCTATCAAGGATGATTTGCCTCTCCCTATCCGAAAGGCACAAATCACTGCTTTCGAGGTGGAAGGACAGTGTGACGAATCTGCTGAAGACTATGCTGCTGCCACTATCGATAAAGATGCACGTACCGTTGACTTGTATGTGGACGATAGGGTAGATATCAGCCGTCTTCGCATTAAAAGGATGGAGGTTAACTTTGATGCTGAAATTAAAGTGGAGGATTCCAAAGCCTATTTCCCAGAGAAGTCTTTCTATGCAGTAGGAGATGCCTGCCCGACATTGGATTGTTCGCAAGAGGTAACCTTCATACTTACTACATACCAGACCTATCGTTGGAAACTACGTGTACATCAGGTTGTTAAGCGCGAGGTGGAAGTTGAGAATCAGGTTGGTGACGCTATCATAGATCCCGTCAACAATAATGTGATATTATATGTAGCTCCTAACCAGGACCTAAAGATTGTAAGAGTGAATAAGATGATGCTTGGTGGTGTGCATGGCAAGATGGAACCCGATCCTACGGGTCAGACACTCGATTTCAGGTTGCATCGTACCTATCAGGTAACGTATGCATGGTCGGAAACTCCTGTAGACTGGAACGTGTTTATTTACAATGCAGAAAAGGAGATTGCTACAACTGCAGATGTCTTCCCACATGCCAACAAGGCTTATGTGACCGGTAATATGCAGAATGGCTCGACTCCAATAGTGGAGTATCGCCGGAAGGGTGAAGTCACATGGTTGGTTCTTCCTCCCAATAAGATATCGATAACCACCACATCTTACGAGGCGTCTATAACATCTCTTGTTCCCGGAACGGAATATGAGTGTCAGGTTACCGCAGGAGGCGTTTCTTCCGGTATTCACACCTTTACCACAGCTCCCAAGCAACAGTTGGAGAATAGCAGTTTCGACGACTGGCATATTGTGGGTTCTGGTAATCAGGCTCTCTACAATCCTTGGGCTGAGGGAGGTTCCTGCTATTGGGATACAGGTAACCGTGGTGCCACCACCGTAGGTGCCAGCAATAGTACTTATGGAACCGAGGCTGGTCGCACATACGCCAACCTGCAATCCAAGTTCATTGTCATTAAGTTTGCTGCAGGTAACATATTCACGGGAACTTATCTCAAGACAGACGGTTCGAATGGTATTCTAAGCTTTGGACGTCCGTTCGAGAGCTTCCCCACAAAGCTGCAGTTCGACTATTCATACCATACCTCTATCGTTAATAAAGGTGGTGATAAATGGTATGAGGGTTATTCTAAGTATATTAGTAAGGAGGCATACGACAGGATGTCCAGTCATACGGTGAACGATTCCTGCTGTATTTACATTGCCCTTTTGGGCGATAAGGATGAGGAGGAGTTCAATGGCGTAACCTATCCTTTCATCATTCGTACACGTCCCTCTGGCGACTTACATCTTTTCGATCCCAACGACGAGAATGTAATTGCCTATGGCCAATATACGAGCGGTGATGACGAACCGGAGTGGAAGACAAGAAGCATTTCATTGAACTATCATTACAAATATCGTACACCCAAGTATATTGTTGTTGTATGTTCCAGCAGTAAATATGGAGATTACTTCATAGGAGGTGACGCTTCGTTGCTGAAGATAGACAACCTAAAGTTGTTATATGATTGATTGAGATTCAGATATGAGAAGAATATATACCATATTATTCAACCTGATACTGTTGCTTCTTGGCATGGCTACTATACAGTCCTGCCAGAACGATCTGAACGCTCCTGATACTCAGGGGGGCATCCGTGTTACGTTGAATAATATTTCTTCTTCCGTTACCCGTTCCACTCCCAGCGAGTTGGGCGTTCCTACCGCTGATATGTTCAATATCAAGGTGGAGGATGAGAAAGGTAGGGTAAAATATAACGATGCCCTTTCTGACGATGTCATCAAATTGGCAGGTGGTACCTATACGGTAACAGCTGATTGTGGCGAGAATCCCATTCTCGCTTTGGATCAGCCATACTACATCGGTACCAAACAGGTGACTGTTGTGGCTGATGAGATCACGGAAACTAACATCGACTGTAAGGTGGGAAATGCTCTTATCTCTGTTGTCTTCGGAAAGGATGATGAGGAGCGAGCCCGTTTCAATAAGTTCTACAAATCTTATGGTGTGAATGTTAAGTCGGGCGAATATAAAGTTACCATTCCTGGTACCGTTCCTGAGTTTAGTGCCTACTTCCGTGCAGGAACATCCGTCGGGTTGGAGTTTGCTGGTGTATTGAACGAGTCAGGAAAGGCCGTTAGTTGCGACTTGGATGCTTCTGCTATTCCTGATTTCCCCAAGCCATTCCAGGCAGCAGACCATGCTATTATCACACTTACACTTCCTGATCCAGAGAGTGTGGCTGTTGTAGAGATTGCCAAGGTACAGTTGCAAGAAGCAACCATGGAGGAGACTATTCCTCTTAGTTGGTTGCCTGTTCCCAAGGTTACGGCAACTCATCAGTATGATGGTTCAGGCACATTGGTGGGAACCAATCTCTCTTTCCAGGATTGCTATTTTGGTATGACGTGGAAGGCTGTTGTTACCAACAGTAATAATACTGAGGTGCGTACCGTTCAGGGAACCAATGCGTTGTCTTCTGTTTATTCTACATCTCAGGCCTGGCCATATCTTCCTAAGGGCAACTATACTGCCACCTATTACCTGGTTAAGGAAGGTGAACAGGATAGCCGTTTAGGTGGTCGCACCTTCGCTATTGGCAGCCCTGATAGATTAAAGGTCAATGTTACGGGTGGCTATACTTCATACACCAAATATCTTGCTGGCGATGTAGATGGTGCCAATGCCTGCGATGCATTCACCATCTATCAGCCCACGGCTTCCTTTGCCCTTTCGTCAGCTATCGTCAATGGTGCAAACTATAAGAATCTCAGCTATGAGTTCAGTAGCACAATAGACGGTACTGCTTATGGAAGCAAAAAGACAGGTACCAAGAACCAAGGTGTTCTGGATAATGCTACAGGTCTGACGCCATCGCTTTCTGCTCATACTGTTGGCGTAACTGCCAAGTTTGATGGTGGTAGTGCCACTACTAGCGGTCAGTTCTATATTACTGGCCTTCCCATGCGTTATGCACCTCCATCACAGAATGCAGGTTGGAGTAGCCATGGAACTGTTAAATGGGATGATTCGGACAATGGAGAGGCACGTGTTCGATTGGGGCAGAATACGGTTTCTCAGCCCCAGTATATCGAGAGTAGCCGTATTGCTGTCCCTGCAGGAACAGTAATGGAGTGCCCCTTTAAGGTTCGCATCAATGGTGCTACCGTGCAGACGACACTTACATTATCTGTTGGTGGCTATGAATACTTCTCTGAGAAGACCACCTATATGACTGGTAAGACTATCGAGTCTACTGCGACCTTTACTCTGACAGCCGATGCAACATCTATGAAGGCCAATAACAGCTATGGTTCTGGTCAGACAAAGAGTTGGATTTATTACCTTACCTACAAGTACGGAAAGAAATGAAACGACTACACATTATATATATAATAGGTATACTGCTCCTTAGCTTTACTTCATGCAGCAATGAGGAGTTGGCTCCTGCCCAGAAGAAGGGCACGTTGGAACTTACTGTTTCTCGTTTTCCACTTCCTGCAGTATCAACTCGTGCCGTAGAAGCAGACCTGAATGTGGATGTTATTGATCCCTCAGGCGAGGAGGCAACTCAGCACTTTGCTGCAGGCTATGTGCCAGCTAAGATTATCCTGACAGCAGACAAGGAATACAGAATCGTGGCTTATACCAGCAATCAGAATACCTGGCAGTCAGCTAACAACGGCTTAGGCGAACCTTGCTTCCTGGGCGAGACAACGGCCAGCGTAGAGGAAGATGCTACAGTATATGTCAACTATCAGGTTCCAATGATCAACTATGCCGTAACGATTACATTGCCTGAGATGTTCGATGATTACTTTAAGAGCTATACCTTCACCGTTTCCGATGGATTGGATGGTGGTCGATCTGTTCGTATTGCTGAAGGCCAGAAGGGATATTTCTCTGCCACAAGAGGTTTCCAGTACGAACTTTGGGCAACCAACACAGACGAGCGCACCTCTCATCATTCCCCCATCGAAGTTGAAGTGATAGAAGGAGGAAAGTGCTACAACATACATTACCTTTATGGTACAGATATAAACACAGGTGGCATAGATATTGTTATTACTGATGATATAGATCAGGAGGACATAGATTTCTGATGTCACTAACGTATAGGATTAGAAAATGAGACAGAACATTATATACATACTTCTATCGATGACCATTCTTCTGCTGACAGGATGTGATGCAAAGGATTGGCTGGAAGGCGATTCCATAGAGGAACGAGGCTATATAGATGTTAAGTTGCAAGGCAAGGAATCTGTTACCCGTTCGGAAACTACCAGCACTGTTATCACTAAGGAAGAGGCCGACCTGTTCCTAGTAACAGTAACCCATAACGGCGAGGTTGTTTGTCAGCAGAAGGAGTTGATGGGCCTTATTCACCTTTCGTTCCCTGTGGGCAATGGATATAAGGTCTATGTGGAGAGTATAACAGAAGCACAGGCCATAGAAGCCAATGACGGCTGGGGTGCCAAGCGTTTCACCGGAAACTCCAAGAGCTTTGGTATCGTGTCTGGTAAATCTGCCAGTGTATCTGTTCCTTGTGGTCAGGCAAATGCGGCTATTAATATTGATGTCGAAACAGCTAATAGCACAGTAACTCTTGTGGCCTCCGATGGTCGTCAGTTAACCACTACGGAAAGCCGTGTTGCATACTTTAATCTCGATACAGCAACTCCACTGGAGGTTACCATTACAGTAGAGAAGAATGGAGAGGTCATCCAGAAGGAGGTTACAATAGAAGAACCTAAACAGGTAAATGTTAATGTTAAACCCGATGAGGTTGACATGAATTTGGTAACACTCAATATAACATATGAGGATGCTTTCGATGTGGAATTTGAGTACATCAGTATTCCCATCGATGACTAAACAATAGAAACTTAGGATAATCATTAAAATAAAAAAACACAATGAAAAAGTATCTAATGACAGTTATTGCAGTAATTGCTGCTGCAGGTTTTACTTCTTGTTCTAACGAGGTAGACATGTTCGAACCCATTAACTCAGACAAGGCTACCATCAATCTAAACATTACCAACGACAATGTAATGCTTACACGTGCTGAGAGTAGTGTGGCAAATCCTTCTAGCTGGTATATTACCGTTGGAACAAATGGTCAGATTCAGGTTTCTGAATTGAGCTCACAGAAGTACGCTGCTGGTGATTACAATATAACTGTTAGTAACTATGCCACAGAGGCTGCCGCTATTACTGCTAATGATGCCTATTACTCTGGTTCTGTTTCCAAGACTCTGGTTAAAGGAAGCAATACCGTTGCCGTAGCTTGTGGAAAAGCCAAGAATTGCCGTGTTAAGGCTGATCTGGCTGGTTTGTCAGATTTCTCAGCCATCTCTGATGCTAAGTTAACTGTTGGTCAGGCAGAAGTGTCATCTCGCGTGTTGAATTCAACCAACACAACAGGTTACTTCTATGCTGGTACAGGTAAGACTATTAGCTATCAGTTGGATTATAAGTATAACAATGCAGCTGCCGCTGCTCTGACAGGTAGCATTTCAGATCCTACTGCTGCCACAGAGTATCAGGTAAAGGTTGTTACAAACAGCAACGGTACTATTACCCTTACTGTAACCTACGATACAGAATTCACCACTGTAACAGCTGAGACTATCACTATTGATGCTGCTACAGGCGAAAAGTCTTCAAACTAATATTTAATAAAAAGAGTATGTCTGAGCGGAAATCGCTCTGGCATACTCATTTATAATAAAAGTAATGATGAACAATACTACATATAGTCTTAAGTTTCTGCTTCTGTTGATGGTTGTCATGTTTACAGCCTGTCAGTCAGAAGAGATACCTCCTTTTGGGGAAGGTTCTAAGACGGGTCGTATTGTACTCTCTGTCCCAGAGGTGCAACTCTATACAGAGGGTGGTACCAGAGCACAGGCTACAGCTAATATCGAGGACTTTACCTACAGGTTGAATAGTGTGGCTGGTAGTTCGCATGCGGTTTCTGATTCCACCATTGCCTTTACCAGCGGTACTGCAGTACTGCCTGCTGGCACCTATACGCTTACCGCTACCAGCAAGAGTGCACAGGATGCAGCTCCCTGGTATCAGGGAACGTCCGATGCCTTTACAGTTGTTGAGGGCGATTCAAAACCTGTCAGCATTAATCTGGGAAAACCAAAGAACGCCGAGGTTGCTGTTACTTTTACAGAAAGCTTTGCAACGCTCTACGAAAACTACTCCGTAACTATAGGAAATCACACACTCCAGGCTAATGGCAACCTTTATGCTATGCCAGGAGCAACAATTTCTTACACTATCAAAGGCACAGCCAAGGCTGGCTCTCATGTATCAGACATTCCTGCTGATGGCATTACCGGCACTATTAACGTAGCGGCAGGTAATAGCTATCCGCTGAATATAACTGCCTCATCCATCTCTGATCTTCTGATTAATATTGGTGACGGCACTCATAATGGCGAGTTCGATACCAAAGAATATCGCCCACTAAACTAAGATAATGAAGCAAAAGCTACTATATATAATCCTTTTATTCTTCACGTTTGCGTGGGGCGGAGAGTCATGTGCGCAGACGACCAGTTATGTGCTGAATGAATCTTCGGAAAAGAAGCTTAATACCATAGAAACAGGTAGTTCTATGGCTCTTTCAGGACCTGGTGCTACACTAACATTTGATGCTAAAGGAAGTAGTTCTCTAACAGGAACAGGAGTAAAGTATTTTCATGTAGAGAAATCTACGGACGGTGGAAGCAATTGGTCAAGGATAGCGAGCAATGTGGGTCTAAGTACAAGCTACCAAACCTTCACTTATAATAATATTGGTACCAATGTAACGCATATTCGTTTCTTGACTACAACGGGATCAACTTATACAAAGTATTATAAGAATGTTAAAATAACCCGTGCTACAACACTTGCCAAGTCTTCTTCATCACCGGCCCTTACATTTGGTGATATACACAGAGGGAATAATAAAACGATTAAAGTAAAGGTAGATTGGAATAATACAAACTATAATCAGAACCTAACAGGGACCGGTCCGGATGGTTACACTGTAACAACCACCTCAATGGGCGAATATGGTACGGGAAAAGAAGTTCCTGTAAAATTCACTGCTACCAGTAGCACAGCATTAGGTGCCCATAATGGTAATGTTACGTTGACTATGGCTGGCCAGAGTGTAACTTTTGCTGCAACAGCCAATGTTGTTACCACATATTATGGCCAGGCAAAGGCACAAGCCTCTGTTGGTGGAAGTGCTGCCGTATCCTTTACTTCTTATGCTGCAGCAACCACTGCAAGCGATAATGCAAATACAGCCAATACATCTGCTTCAAAGGGAAGTAAAACGGCTTATTACAAAGCAACCGTTACAAATGGCTATAGATTCCTGGGGTGGATAAAGGGAACGGATAGCTATTCTGCCAATAATGTTGTATCTACTGCTCTGGAGTACAATCCAACTATCGAATATACATCCGAAACCTCGGGTAGCCCAACGGTAACTACTTACAAGGCATGGTTCGCCCCCATGTTTTATTTCTCTGCTTCTGCTGAATCAAGCAATGAGACATCTGGTACTGCAACAGCAAGTGTCACAACGGAGGTTCAAGGTAATATCGGTGATACCAGCAAATCTGCTACGGCAACTTTTACGGCTACGCCAAAAGATAACTGTACTTTCGAGGGTTGGTTCTCATCTGATGCTTACTCAGGAACTCCAGTCTCTAAGAATACTACTTATACATATACTCTAAGCAACAATGCCATAGGATCTACCACTTCTAAGACATTCTATGCATTGTTCAAGAAGAACCAGAATCTACAATGGACGGATCCTGATCTCGACTTGAATCTTGTTGTAGGAACAGACGACTTATCAGCAGCATCTGTTACCAGTAACAAGACTATTACCTATACTTCAAGCAATACTGATGCTGTTACCATAGATCCCGATGGAACCATACACGCTGTTGGCCTTGGTCAGAGTGTTGTTACAGCCAGTGTGGAGGGAGATCTTACTTACAACGCAGAAAGTATCTCGCGTGAGTTTACTGTAGGTGAAAAGAAACAGGCCTCCTTTACCCCCGCATGGGGCGAAGGGACATCTACGGATATAAAGGTTGGTGCAAGTACCACCATTGCCCTTACCAATATTGCTTCGGATGCCACGTTTACTGTTTCGGCTACGCCTGCAGGTGTCATCAGTTGGACAAGAAACGGCAATACACTCACCATCAGTGGTGATGTGGCTGGTACTGCTTCCCTTACCCTTGCTCAAACAGGAAACAAATACCTATATGGTAATACAGCCAACTATACCATTACTGTTAGCAGGTACGCCAATACCTTTGCGCTTGCTGCAGAAGAGAAAGCTATGGATGTGGGTGAAGTATGGCAGAATGTGGTAACAGGAACCGGAAATAACAATACGCAGGTATCGTATAGTGTTTCTGGAGTTGCCGTCTATGATGCTATCAACAACAGGGTCGTTGCCGAATCAGAAGGTTCTACAGTCATTACTTTCACGCAGGCTGCCACAGCAACTCACGAGGCCGTAAGCAAGTCTCTTAACGTTACGGTTTCTAAGGTGGCTAATACCTTGTCCCTTACAATGCCAACACAGGAAGTTGACGTTGATGGTACTATCTCGCTTACCATTGCTGGTAAGAACAGCAATGCTCCTATTACGGCAGAGATTACTGATGCCGAGCTTTCTTCTGGAATCAATAATGGAACAGACGTTATTACTTACTCCAATGGTATCATAACAGCCAAGAATGCCGGTACTGCCAAGATTAAATTCATACAGTCAGCAAATGATAAGTTTACAGGCTTTGAGAGTAGTGTCTATAATATTACGGTTAATAAGATAACAAATAACATCTCCTTTACTCTGGCTGGTGGTGCCGCTACTAACATAAAACTGAAGTATAGTGCTACTGCTGCGTTGAGTTATAGCTCCACTCATGGCGATAATGATATTGTAGTTAGACGTCGCAGTGGAACATTTACGACCTATTCTAATGGAACCATCAAGGCTGGTAATGAGGCAGGTACTGATATCTATGAGATTAAGCAGGCAGAGACCTATAAGTACACAGCTGGATATGCCTCCTTCACAGTAAGAGTAAATAATTCTGACGAGGCTGTAGGATATGTCTTGGATGAAGCAACGGAGTACTCTCACGGAACTGGAGCTGGCGTTGTTCATACTTATGAACTTTCAGGTCCTGGTGAAACTGTGTATTATTCTGCTCGCACACAATGGGCTGCCATATATTATAATTTGTATGTGGAGTATTCAACAGATAACCAGAATTGGTCTGAGGCTCAGAATAACCAAAGTCTTTCTGACAGCTATAAGGACTTCTCTTGTGCCATTCCTGAAGAAGCCAGATATATTCGTTTCCGTTTCCCTGCTGGCGGTACGCTGACCAAGTATATCAAGAATGTGAAGGTGACACGTAAGACTTATGTCCGTGCTTCCGCAGACAAGACTGCCTTTGGTGATGTTTATACAGATCAGCCACAAACGGCCACCTTTACAGTTAACTACAGTACCACAAACGGAGGAAAGATAACAGTTAACTCCAGCAAAGCGAATTTTGTTCCAAAGCCTACAGAGTTAAGTGTTGAGGAAAATAGCGATGGTACAAAGACCTTTATTGTGACCTATACTCCTAATCCAGATCAACTTGGCGCCGAATCTGCAGATATCACAGTCTCTGACCTATTCTATTCTCAGAAGATTACGCTAACGGCCACAGCCAAGAAATACGGAACAACTATCCTGCGTGGTAGCAATACAGAGACGGAAACTACGGTTGATGGTACTATAGATAATGTTTTTGCCTTTACTGGTACAAGTACTGCGGCTCCTTCTTCAGACAGTGGTGCTGACTTCTACTATACCATCAGTCATACTCAGACGTCCTCAGTGAATAATGGCGAGGGGGTTATCAGTTATAATCCCCAGACAAATACCATTAGGGGCCTGAATGCTGGTACGGCTCGTCTGACTATATATCAGAAGAAGACTACCCAATACAATGCTACCAGCCAGACCTTTGACTTTACTGTTACAAAGTTGACTAACAATGTAAGTCTGGGTCTCAGTACGACAACGCTGAATGTGGATGGTACGGCAACAGTAACAGTAACAAACGACGTCAGCAAGGGTGCTATAACAGCAAGTTTCTCGAATATCCTTTATGCCAACGAGGCTCAGAATCGTGATGGCGGATTGCTCTCATATTCGTCTACCACAAAGGCTATTACGGGTGTGAATGCCGGTACTGGTACAGTAACGGTTACTCAAGCAGAAACCTATAAGTACGAGGCTAAGAGTGCTACGTTTAATGTTACGGTAAACAAACTTACCCAGACGCTGACTTGGGATAATCCTGACTTGGAGACCACTATGCAGAAGGGTACGACCCATGAGGGTAATACAGCTACATCAAATGTGGGACTTACCCCTGTAACCTATGCATCCAGCAATACGGCTGCTATTACGGTAGATGCCAATACTGGTGTGCTTACTGCAGTAGAGGTAGGCTCTAACGTTACTATAACGGCCTCTCAGGCTGGTAACTATAAGTATCTGCCAGCAACATTAACCAGGATGTTCTCTGTCTTCAACAAGCAGACACCAGCCTATAGCGCGGACGACCACTTTACAGGCCTGAATGGTAGAATAGAGATAGAGGGCACGGCAACCATTACTGTAACAGATGTCAGTGATGGTGATGACTTCAGCATAACCAACGGAGATCCTTCTGTTATCAATGTAGAGCGCAGTGGCGAGACCATAACCATTACGGCTCTGGCATTGGGTAGCACAACGTTAACATTGACACAGGAGGGTAATGAGGACTTCATTGCCAAGAGTGTGACTTATAATATCGAGGTCTATATGCCTGATGATTATCTGACGCTTACGCCATCAGAGGCTCCTATATTCGCAGCCGGGACCTACAGAAGGGTAGTGCTGAACCGCTCCCTGAAGGCTGGCTACAACTCTTTGGCCCTGCCCTTCAATACTACGGTAGAGGAGCTGGTAGGTGCAGATTATGATGCCACAACCGATTGGGTTGCTCAGCTCAGCTTGGTAACTTATAACAAGAAGGATGGCTACTCTTTGTTCTTCGAGAAGAAATCAGAGATCGAAGCTAACCAGCCTTACATCCTTCATTTGGGTGCAAATAAGGCCAGTGTGCTCTTTAAGAACGTTGTACTGGTGAATGCCGCTTCTGCCACTCAAACAGCCACTGGCGGTGCTAATGGCTTTGCTGATTGGCAGATGGTATCTAACTATGCTACTAACTGTGATATGGAAGGAAAGTATGGCGTGGTAAATGCCTCTGACTGCCTGAAGAAAGGTGCTGCAGGTTCTACCCTGAAGGCTTATACAGCATACATTATATATAATGGAGCTGCGCCGGCTGAGGTGAAGGCCGCTTATCTGGACGAAGATGAGGCTGATGGCATGCTGGACTTCATAATGGCAGAGAGCGAAGGAAAAGAGAGCTTCTACGACTTGCAAGGACGACAGCTACCACGTGCCCAGCAGGGCTTTAACATCGTTCGCGATGCTGATGGTTCTGTGAAGAAGGTGATGGTTAAATAGTTGATAGTTGTCAAGAGTTTAGATATATAAGTCGACGTTATCGTTATCGTTAACGTTTATAGAAAGATTGTTTAATTGGGTAATTAGTTTTGTAATGTTTTATTTAGTTTCGGCCTTTTATATTTGGTCGTTCTTCCATTTTTTGCGCCGATGATTGGCTAAGGAGCAAGTGATTGCTCCCAAGTGAAAGAAAATTTGTTCCCTAGTTAGGGAGAAAATTTTCTCTAGTTAGAGATTTATTTTTGCAGCTATTAATAGTAACAGTTGAAACTATTAATAGTAGCACTTTTTCCCTCTATAGCGGCTGGCGTGGTTTCCTTATGACTTGGGTTCCGTGTAAGGATTTTTCATCCTTCCCCAATACTCGTCTAAGGTGATGCCTTCCATCTTCAGGAAGCAGGAACGAGCTGTCTGGATTGTTCCGAAGCCGGCATCCACTACCTCGCCAAGGGCTGTAATCTTTCCCTTGGTTATGAGTCGCTTGAGTTCCTCGATACGATAGCGGTTAATGTACTCGTGTACATTATTATAGTCCTGGCTTCGTACACACTGAAGAATCAGGTGTCTGTTGTACCCAACGGCTTCGCACAGACGGTCTCGACCAAATGTGTTGTCTGTCCATTCCACCTTGTGGTTCTGCATCCAGAACTCTATACGCTTAAAGCGCAGCAAGTTGGCCTCGTTAAAGTCTTCCTTCGCAGCACGCTCAACGATATCCTCGGTGGGCTCCTCCTCTACCTCTATCATTGCCGGCTGTGGCAAGTGAATGGCCATATTCTCTAAGGTGCGGAATGCCAGATAGAGGTTCAGCATTGTGAAGATGGTGAGGTATATCATCAGTGCCGTGGGATTATAGATGATAGAGACGATGGTGAAGAAGATAACGGAGAATCCCAGTACTACACAATAGCCGATCAGATAGCTGGGAATGTCTGGGTTGTGCACCATTCGGCGAGGAATCAGGAAGATGTTTATGATGTAGTAGATGCTGGTGCCTACAGTCAGGATTCGCAGCAATACGTCGCTGGAAAGCAGGTTCTGCATCATCTCGTTGAAATTGTGCATAATGATGATGTTATTTCCCATTAGGCGTGCAACGGTGTAGACGAATATCAGTGCCAAGACAGGTCTGGCATATTTGACCATACGTTTAGCCTGCAGGAAACCGGGCATAGGAATGCTAAGCGGGAAGATACTCTGCAGGTATACACCACACAGGAGGGGCAGGATCATGGCAGGATGCATGATGCCAGGTTCGCCTTCGGCTATCTGGTCGCTGATAGATGAAACAGCGGCCAGTATGACTCCGAAAATGCCGTTTACCCAGGCCAGGCAAAGGTATTGAACTTTGTGTCGGGCATATAGTGCCATGGTGGCACTCATTACCAAGTGTGCTGTGGCGCTGCAAGCCAGTATTATTAGTATAGTGTTAGCACTCATATTTACTTCTTCTTTGAAAGATTGCCCGCAAAGATAGCTATTTTTATGTAGATAAGTACATATTTCGGGTAAAATATTTGTCCTTTTAATGTAAAAGATGTACTTTTGTAATTCGTAAAGGTGTAATAGGATTTTATGTTAAAACGCTTAGTTGTACGTACGATTGTTTTCACTCTTGTCCTGTTGGTGTTGTTGCCAATGGGTGCTGCTGTGCGGCGCAAGAAGCCTGTGGTGGCTAAACCTGATACAGTAACGCTTGCTGAGAAAATACAGGATTTGGGTCGGTCAGGGCGCATGAGTTGTTCTACGTTCCCTGTCAAGATCAGTACCAGCGGCAGGGCTGTCCAGGTCCAGAGCGACCACAATCAGATCCTTCCTATTTATACCAGAACTGGTGCCTTCTATATGGCCGTTCGCCTGAATAAGGGTGTTAACTGGGTGAATGGGTTGCCACGTGGACATTATTTTATTAACAACCGTCCCATCACTATTAACTGAAATTAATGGCATTGCAAGAACATACTATCCAGGAAATAGACCTTGACGAGATTATCCGCCAGAAAGCGGGTAAGAAAGCCAAGTATATTCCTCAGTTTGTGATTAATCTGCTTAAACGTATCATCCATCAGGAGTTTATCAATATCTATCTGCGCCAGGGTTACGAGGGTGTGGATTTCTGTAAGCATTGCGTAGAGTATCTGGGCGCCAATGTCAAGGTCGAGGGTAGGGAGAACCTTCCGGATGACGGTCGCTACTATACCTTCGTGAGCAATCATCCCTTGGGAGCTATCGACGGCGTTACATTAGGCTGGGTGATAGGCGAGCAGTATGATGGCAAGATTAAGTATCTGGTCAATGACCTGCTGATGAGCCTGAAGGGCTTGGCACCTCTGTGTGTCCCCATCAATAAGCTGGGCAAGCAGGCCAGGAATTTTCCTGCAATGGTAGAGAGTGCCTTCTCTGGCGAAAACCATGTGGTAATGTTCCCTGCCGGACTTTGCAGCCGCAAGATGGACGATGGGCAGATCAGAGACGTGGCCTGGGGGAAGACGTTTATTACAAAGAGTATACAGCATCAGCGCGATATAATTCCTATCCATTTCGAGGGTAGGTTGAGCAGCCGCTTCTATAGGGTTGCCCGTTTCTGCAAGAAATGCCATCTGCCTAATTTTGCGCAGATCCTCTTGCCTGACGAGATGTATCGCAGCAGAGGTAATACATATACGGTGAAGATAGGTAAGCCCATAGCTTGGCAAACCTTTGATAAATCCCATACCGCATTGGAATGGGCTCAGTGGGTTCAGAATAAAGTTTACGAGATATGATGGAAGAGATTATTGGCAGTATTCCACGCGAGATATTGAAGGCGGAACTGACGCCTGACAAAAGGTTGCGCATGACCAACAAGAGCAGCAACGAAGTTTATGTGGTCACTTGGCAGGATTCTCCTAATGTGGTTAGGGAGATAGGCCGTTTGCGCGAGATAGCCTTCCGAGCTGCAGGAGGCGGAACGGGCAAGAGCCTGGACCTGGACGAGTTTGATACTTGCGAGAACCCTTACAAGCAGATTCTGGTTTGGGATCCGGAGGAAGAGGAGATTGTAGGCGGTTACCGTTATATATTGGGTAAGGACTGGAAATACGACGAGGAAGGTCAGCCCATTCTGGCTACTAGCCACATGTTCCGCTTCAGCGATAAGTTCCTGAAGGAGTATGCTCCCTGGACCATCGAGTTGGGACGTAGTTTCGTGACGTTGGAGTACCAGAGCACCCTGCGTGGCAGAAAGGGTATCTTTGCCTTGGATAACCTGTGGGACGGGTTGGGTGCTATCGTAGTGATAGAGCCAACCATCCGTTATCTCTTTGGCAAGTTTACCATGTATCCCAGTTACGACCGTATGGCCAGGGATATGATACTCTACTTCCTGAGAAAACATTTCCCAGATCCCGATAACCTGATATTCCCTATGAAGCCCCTGCAGTTGGAGCATGATACAAAGGAATTCGAGAAGATCTTTGTGGAGGATGACTTCAAGGCCGACTACAGAATCCTTAATGGCGAGGTGCGTGCCCTTGGCTATAACATTCCGCCATTGGTAAATGCCTATATGGGCCTGAGCCCCACCATGAAGTTGTTCGGAACAGCTATCAACGATGGTTTTGGCGATGTTGAGGAGACGGGTATCCTGATTGCTGTAGACGAGATATTACAGGAGAAGCGCATGAGGCATATTGATACTTTTGCCGCTGAACATCCTGAATTGGTGAAGATTACCAGTGGAGCCAATCGTCTTTTCTATAAACCAGAGTGAGTTGACAGTTGTCTATAATCTAAAGTGTAAATAGTCAAAAATATGATGATGAATTGGAACCAATTGCTCTCCAACAAGCGGTTGGGGCAGGAGGGTTTGTCTAACAGGAATGACGACAGAACGGAATTCCAGCGTGATTATGACCGTCTGATATTCTCGGCTCCTTTTCGTCGTCTGCAGAATAAGACACAGGTTTTTCCCCTGCCAGGCAGTATCTTCGTGCATAACCGTCTGACACATAGTCTGGAGGTTAGTAGCGTGGGTCGTAGCCTGGGTAATGACGTGAGCCGGCTGTTGCTGGAGCGTCATCCTCAGTTGGCAGATACACATTTCACTGAGTTGGGCAGCATAGTCAGTGCCGCTTGTCTGGCGCATGACTTGGGCAACCCTCCCTTCGGACATAGTGGCGAGAAGGCCATCGGCACTTATTTCAGTGAGGGAGACGGTCAGTTCCTGCGTTCCTATGTTTGCGAGGATACGGGTGACTGCCTGAACCACAAACAATGGGAAGACCTGATTCACTTCGAGGGCAATGCCAATGCCTTCCGCCTGCTGACCCACCACTTTAATGGACGCAGGAAAGGTGGTTTCGTGATGACATACAGCACGCTGGCCAGCATCGTCAAATATCCTTTCTCTTCGGATTTGGCAGGAGAGAAGCACAAGTTTGGTTTCTTCCGCAGCGAAGTAGAGGATTACTGCAGGATTGCTGATGAACTGGGAATCCTGAAACTGGATGCACCGGAAGGGTCCTATCGATATGCGCGTTATCCGTTGGTATACCTCGTAGAGGCAGCTGACGATATCTGTTATCAGGTGATGGATATCGAGGATTCCCATAAGCTAAAGTTGCTGACAACGGATCAGGTTAAGAACCTGTTCCTGAACTATTTCGAGGGTGATAAGCGTAACCATATAGCAGAACGCATGGAGACCCTTGAGGATGTGAACGAACAGATCGTCTATTTACGTTCCTGTGTAATAAACTGCCTGGAGCAGGAATGTGTTCGCGTTTTCGTGGATCACGAAGAAGAATTCCTCGCAGGAACCTTCCCCGGCCCGCTGATTAAATTCATCGCCGAGGTTCCCAGAAAGGCTTATCAGGAATGCGAAAAGATGGCCTATTCCAACATCTATCATTGCAAGGATGTGGTAGATATAGAAATAGCCGGTTACAAGGTAATGACCCAGTTGACAGATTTGATGATAAAAGCTGTTACTCACCCAGAGAAGGCTTTCTCGAAATTGCTGATCAATAGGGTAAGTCCTCAGTATGAGATCCTGGCCCCCACACTCTATGAGCGTGTGATGGCTGTCTTGGATTATATCAGCGGCATGACAGATGTCTTTGCCCTGGATTTATATAGGAAAATTAATGGCATGAGTTTGCCAGATGTTTAACTAGTTGACAGTTGACAGTTGACAGTTGAGAATTTATGTCTTTTAAAACTGTCACCTGTCAACTAGAGTGAAGAGTGAAGAATCAAATAATGTTCAATGCTCAATGTTCAATGTTCTATGAAAATAAAGATTGTAAACAAAAGTCATCACGCACTGCCCCAATATGCTACTGAACAGTCAGCAGGTGTAGATTTAAGAGCTAATCTTAACAGTCCTATAGAGTTGAGACCTCTGGAGAGATGTCTTGTTCCTACGGGGCTCTTTATGTCATTGCCTAAGGGCTACGAGGCTCAGGTTCGTCCACGCAGTGGCCTTGCTATTAAGCGTGGTGTGACAGTACTGAACTCTCCTGGCACCATCGATGCTGATTATCGTGGCGAGATATGCGTAATCTTGGTTAACCTCTCGTCAGAACCTTTCATCATCGAGGATGGCGAGCGTATAGCCCAGATGGTTATTGCCCGTCATGAGCAGGCAGAGTGGGAGCTGGTAGATGTTCTTGATGAAACGGAACGCGGAGCAGGCGGTTTCGGACATAGTGGAGTTAAGTAAGGTTGACGGTGACCCTCAAATCTCATCGTAATAACGTTATAACGTCATAACGAAAGGGCCTCCAATCGAAATAACGGAGAGGCCGTCCGTCGCGATAACTCCCTAATAAAAAAACGAATGAAAATTAAATGCCTGATATTTTTGCTCCTTTGTAGTGGAACTTTGTTGTCACAGACAAGGTTCGACTATTTTTATCTCGAAGCCGAGAAGAGTCGTCTGGCTGGCGATTATGCTTCTGCTTTAGAGTTGTATCAGCATTGCCTGGACATAAATCCCAAAGCCGCAGAGGCTGTCTACAATCTGGGATTGATGAAGTTGTTCCTCAGGCAGGATAGTGTGGAAATAGGCATCGATATGCTGAAGCAGGCCTGTGCTTTGGACTCTTGTAACCCCTGGTATCTGGAGACGTTAGCCACTATTTACCTGAATGCTCACAAAACAAGTGACGCCATTCCTTTCCTGGAGAAGTTGGCAAAGCTTCAGACCAAACGTACAGATGTCCTGTCCCAGTTGGCCAGTATCTATCGCGATGACGGCCATACGGATAAGGCCATAGAGGTGCTGAACCGTATAGAGACACAGGAGGGGAAATCTGTCCAGCTCAGTATGGAGAAGTTCACCCTCTATATGAGCAAAGAGGAGGAGGATTCCGCCTTTATGGAGTTGCAAAGCCTATGTGACGAATTTCCCCATGACCTGAATTACCGTGTTGTTATGGCTAATCAGTATCAGCAGGCTGGTTATTCAGACAAGGCTATGGAGATATACAATTATGTCAGGCAGAAGGATGCTCATAACCTGAATCTCCTGCTGGCTATGTTGAGCTATTACAGATCTACGGAGGATAATGAGCGTTTTGTGCAGCTACGCGACTCTTTATTATATGACGAAGGCAGTTCCAGTGAGTTGCGTGTAGCCTTAATGAGAGACTATATCGATGAGGCTCTACAGGATTCGGCCAAGTGCGATGACATGCTGCATACTTTTGATTCCTTGTTGGACAGACCCCAGAAGGATGCTCAGTTGCTGATGCTGAAGGCTGCCTATCTGACTTATACCAAGAAGGGGGATGATAAGGTGGCCGAACTGATGCAGAGAGTGCTGGAAGTTGATCCTGGTAATCAGATGGCTTTGTCGCACCTGCTGCAGTATTATGCTCCCAAAGAGGATTATGTAGCCATCGAAGATATCTGCCGCAAGGGCGTCAACTATCATCCAGAGGAGTTGGCCTATGCCTATTATCTGGGCCTTTCGATGTATCAGCAGGATAAGAAGAAAGAGGCTGCCGAAGCATTTTTGCAAGGATTGCGTACAAAGACAGAAGAGGCTCGTCCCTCGTTGGTTTCTGATATGTATGCTGTCTTAGGCGATCTTTATTATCAGGAGAATAAAGCCATGGAGGCGTTCGCAGCATACGATTCGGCTCTGGTTTACAAGGATGATAATATAAGTTGTCTGAATAACTACGCCTACTACTTAAGCCTGAGAAACGAAGATTTGGACAAGGCGGAGGAGATGAGCTATCGTACCATAAAGGCAGAGCCAAACAATATCACATATCTCGATACTTATGCGTGGATATTGTTCATGAAGAAGGACTTTACCAATGCCCGTATATATATGGACAGGGTGGTGAAGCCGACTCTTTCCGACGATGAGTTGTTGGCAGTAGAGGACCTGCAGGGAAATCTGATAGAACATGCCGGGGATATTTATGCCGAATGCGGTTCGTTGGAAACAGCATTACGCTATTGGAATCTGGCTCTCCAGAAAAAGGACGGGACCTGTACACCTCAAGTAAAGAAGAAGATTAAGAAAAAAAGGTATATTAAGTGATGAGATATTACATTGTCATTCTTGTGTGTGCTATCTTCCTTGCTTCCTGTGGAAGTAAGAAGAATATGGTGGGCTCAGGCTCAGGAAATATCCCTGGAATGGGGAAGGGAGCAACTGTCGCTGACGTCGTTCAGGCGATAAACGACAATCGTGTTACAGAGCCTTGTATATCAGCAAAAATCAACCTTAGTATAAGTGCTGCCAGCAAGAGTGCCAGAGTAGGCGGCTCCTTGCGCATGAAGAGAAATGATGTTGTGCAGATTTCTTTGGTAGCATTAGGCCTGATGGAGGTGGGAAGACTAGAACTGACACCCGATTATATGATGGTGGTGGATCGCATAAACCATCAGTATGTTAAATGCGCCTATGACGAGGTGGATCTTTTCCGCGGTGCAGGAATAGACTTCTATACATTCCAGTCTCTCTTCTGGGAGGAACTGTTTGTCCTGGATGGTAATGGCGAAGTTCCCTCTGGCAGTAGCTACAGTCTGCGGACAGACGCAGAAAGTGTTCAGCTGGTTAATTCCCAGAACAGGAATGTGGCATTGACGTTCGTTGTAAACACGGCCAAGCGTCTTGTGGGCGAAACAATATTCTCCAGTACGGAAACGGCAGACCCAGTCCTCAAGTGGCGGTATGACGAGTGGGGCAAGTTGGGTGAACAGGATTTTCCCGGCACCATGAAGATCTCCTTTGCCCTTCCCAATAATAGTGTCGAGGCTACGTTTAGGATTAGCTCGGTTAAACCCGATTCCTCTTGGGAAACCCGTACAGAGATAAATAAAAACCGTTATTCTGAGATTTCTTTGCAAGCCGCGTTCAACAGGATTATGAACCTGGCCCAGTAAAATATATAAATAAATAAGGTATAATGAGATACTTCCTGACCCTTCTATTAGTTTCTTTACCCGTTCTTGCTTTTTCACAGAATAGCAAGAAGGTTAAGGCGTTGCAGAAGCAGAAGGTTGAGTTGCAGAATACCATTAAGAAATCTAAGGCCGAACTGACGAAGACCAAGCAGCAGGTTAAGGTCGGACAGCAGAACATCCATTATATTGGAGTGCAGCTGAATAACAGACTGGATCAGATTGTTAATCTCGAAAAGGAAATCGGAGAGTTGGATTCGCTGGCCATACAGTTGCAGGGAAGGATTCGTGAAAAGGAACTGGAAGTAAAAGAGAAACGCGAGAAACTGAAATGGGCAATGCGTTATGCTCGCACGCAGAAAGGATACACGTCTTCTCTTGTCTTTATTCTCTCGGCCAAGAATGTCAAGCAGATGTTCCGCCGTTCCCGTTATGCCAAGGAGTATGTTGCCTTCCAGCACAATTTGGGCGAGCAGATACTCAAGAAACAGGCGGAATTGCTGGAGGAGCAGAATAAGCTTTTGGATACTAAAAGCAGAAAGAGTAGTCTCGTTAACGAGGTTATGCTTCAGCGTAGGGATTTAGGAGTTCAGCAGGTGCAACAGCAGAAAAAGGTTGACGGCTTGAAGAAACAAGAGTCAGGCCTTGCAGGTAAGATAGCTGAACAGCAGAAGCAGCTTAATGCCCTCGATAAAAAGATTGATGCACTCATAGCCTATGAAATAGAACAGGCCAGGAAAGCTGCAGAGGAGGCTGCCCGAAAGAAAGCTGCTGCTGAGGCTGCACGTAGGAAAGCCGCAGAGGAGGCTGCCCGAAAGAAGTCGGGTGGTAAGGCTGGATCTACTGCTAAGGTAAGTACACCGGCACCGGTTAAGCCTGACACATGGCTTACGCCTGCCGACCGTCAGTTGAACGGAACCTTCGAACAGAACAGAGGACGACTGCCAGTTCCCATTACAGGACAGTATATGATAGGTAACCGTTTCGGAACATATACGGTACCGGGCCTGAAGAATGTACAGTTAGAGAATAAGGGCGTTAACTATGTGGGACGTCCAGGAGCAAGAGCCCGTTCTATCTTTGCCGGAGAGGTGACGGCTGTCTTCCAGTTTGGCGGTTCACGTAATGTGCTCATCCGTCATGGAAGTTACATATCTGTATACTGTAACTTGTCTTCTGTTACGGTTACTAAGGGGCAGAAAGTGAATGCCAAGGATATCATCGGTACTGTTGCTGATGACGGAACAGGAAAATGTGTCCTTCATTTCCAGCTCCGAAAAGAAACGGCAAAACTGAATCCGGAAAGTTGGATTGGAAGGTAGTTGGCGTTATAACGTTATAACGTAATATCGTTATGACGAAGGACTTTCAGGTAAAGTTCTATAGCCTCTTCAATCTCTTTTATCTCGATGTATTCATCGGCAGTATGACTGCGCGAACTTTGTCCGGGTCCCATTTTTAGGCTGGGAAAGGGCATGAGTGCCTGGTCACTTAGGGTGGGGGATCCAAATGGTTTCCTGCCCAGTGAGACAATCTTCTGAACCAATGGATGTGATAGTTCTATGCGAGAGGAGTTCAATCGGAATGAACGTGCCTGGACATCGCTGTCCACGTGCTGGCAGATTTCTTTGTATAGTTCTTCATTGGAATACTGTTCATTGGATCTTACATCTACCGTAAAGGTACACTTGTCTGGGATGACGTTGTGCTGTGTTCCTGCATTAATAATGGTGACGGACATCTTAACAGGTCCCAGCAGCTCAGACTCCTTTTCCCATTTGTGGTGCTGAAACCACTGTATATCCTTCATGGCACGGTAAATGGCATTGTCTCCTTCATTTCTGGCGGCATGTCCAGCTTTTCCGTGAGCAGTAACATCCAATACCATCAACCCTTTTTCTGCTATGGCGGGGTGCATGCCGGTTGGCTCACCCACAAGGGCTATGTCGATGTGCGGTAGCAGTGGCAATACGTGCTCTACGCCGTTTTTTCCACTTACTTCCTCTTCGGCACTGGCTAAGTATATGAGGTTGTAGGGACGTTCCTGTTCCCTCAGTACCCGAAAGACTTGAAGTAAAGAAACCAGGCTGGCTCCATCGTCATTGCTGCCTAATCCATACAGTCTTCCTTCTTCTATCTGTGGCGAAAAAGGGTCGCGCGTCCAATTGGAAACAGGCTTAACCGTATCAATATGAGCGTTCAATAAGAGTGTTGGCAATTGAGGGTTGTAGCCAGGGGCAACAGACCAAAGGTTGCATCCGTCGGCTTGTGTCGGCAGGTTGCATTCCTTCTCCATATACCTCTTCAGAAACTGCGCAGCATCAGCCTCATTTCTGCTGGTGCGGGGAATCCTGATAAGATTGCTTAAAAGCTCTATTGCCTCTCTTGTTAACCCTTCTGTACTCATCTTATTGCCATTTATGTAGAGCAAAGTTACGAATAAAGGAGATAAAATCCAAATACATTTGGCTTTTATCTTAATATATGTTATCTTTGTGGTTAATTTAGCAAAGAAACTAGATGCAGAACAATAGTCCTTTATCTACACTAATTCATAGTCAGGCAAGGAAGTACGGTAACCGTACGGCCATGAAATATAAAGACTATGCGGAGAACAAGTGGAAGGACATATCGTGGAATGCTTTTTCTGAAACGGTCCGACTTGTCAGCAATGCCATGATGGAGTTGGGGATGGGCATCCAGGAAAATATTGCTGTATTTTCACAGAATATGCCAGAGTGCATGTATGTGGATTTCGGAGCTTATGCTATTCGTGCCGTTACCATACCTTTCTATGCCACCAGTAGCGAGATGCAGGTGAAGTATATGGTTAGCGACGCAAAGGTCCGTTATATTTTTGTGGGCGAACAATACCAGTACGATACAGCCTATCGTGTTCTTAAGATTGAACATTGTGTCTGCGGCTTGATTATCTTTGACCGTTCAGTCAAGAAGGATGAACAGGATAAGGTGAGCATGTATTTCGATGAGTTTCTGGCATTGGGGAAGGATTTCAAGCATCAGGCAGAGATCGACCAGCGTACAGCGGAACTTGACCAGGATGATTTGGCCAACATTCTCTATACAAGTGGCACAACGGGCCTTAGCAAAGGTGTCATGCTTACACACCGTATGTATAATGCCGCTATTCGTGCTCATAATGGTGTGCTTAATCTGAGTGACTCGGATTTGATAATGAATTTCCTCCCGTTTACACATGTGTTTGAACGCGGATGGTCTTATCTTTGTATTGCCACTGGTTGTACATTGGCGGTAAACCTCCGTCCAACGGATATCCTGCAGAGTCTGCGAGAGGTACATCCCACCTGCATGTGTGCTGTTCCTCGTTTTTGGGAAAAGGTTTATGCCGGTGTGCAGGAGAAGATTAACGCCAGTAGTCCTTTCCAGCGTAAAATGCTGGAGGATGCTTTGCGGGTCGGAAAGGAATATAATGTCAATTACAAGATGAAGGGATTGGATCCTCCTTTGTCCCTTAAGATGCAGTATCTTTTCTATGAGAAGACTGTGATAGCCTTGTTGCTAAAGACCCTGGGGTTGGAACGACACAATTTCTTCCCGACTGCAGGAGCTGCTATACCGAAGGTGGTGGAGGAGTTTATTCACTCTGCGGGTATTATGATGATTATCGGTTATGGACTTACAGAAAGTACGGCCACCGTTTCAGCTGACAGATGGAATCAACCCATCACTATTGGTTCTGTGGGTCGTTTGCTGGATGGCGTTCAGGTAAAATTTGCAGAGAACAACGAAATCTTGCTGAAGGGCGACACCATTACCAAAGGCTATTATAGGAAAGCGGAGGTTACTGGTTTGGTTGTCGATAGTGAGGGATGGTTCCATACGGGTGATGCTGGATACATGCAGGACGGAGAACTTTTCCTGACAGACCGTATAAAAGATCTTTTCAAGACCAGTAACGGAAAGTATATTGCCCCCCAAATGCTCGAGGCCAAGTTGTGTGTGGACCGATACATAGATCAGGTCGTTATCATTGCTAACGAGAAGAAGTTTGTCTCTGCTTTGGTTATTCCTGAGTACAAGTTACTGGAACAGTATGCAAATAGCCATGATATAACCTATCAAGACAGGGCTGACCTTTGCCAGAACAAACAGGTTGTACAATTTATCCTGGATAGGCTGGAGACTATGCAGCAGGATTTAGCCTATTACGAACAGGTGAAGCGTATAACGCTATTGCCGGAGCCTTTCAGTTTGGAACGTGGCGAACTAACAGATACCTTGAAGGTAAAACGTCCAGTTCTGAATGAACGGTACAAAGAGCAGATCGACAAGATGTACGAAGAAGATTAAGTGTAGAAGAAAAGATTGATAATTAATTGTAAATAAATAAGGTGATTACATCAGATCAATTAAAAGAGGTAAAAGAACGTACTGAGCAGTTGAACCGTTATTTGGACATAGACGCCAAGCGAATGCAGTACGAAGAGGAGCAGTTGCGTACTCAGGCTCCAGAATTTTGGGATGACCAGAAACGTGCAGAGGCACAGATGAAATTAGTGAAAGGATTGGAAAAGTGGATAAAAGGATATGAAGAGGTGAAAACCTTGTCTGATGAACTGGAAACCGCTTTTGATTTCTATAAAGAAGAATTGGTAACAGAAGAGGAGGTTGATGATCTGTATGCTCGTGCCATCAATGCAATAGAAGACCTGGAGATGAAGAATATGCTTCGTGGCGAGGGCGATGCTATGGATGCAGTGCTGAAAATTAATTCAGGAGCTGGCGGCACAGAAGCACAGGATTGGGCACAAATGCTGATGCGTATGTATATGCGTTGGGCCGAAACCAATGGCTATAAGTGTGTTGTTAGCAACCTCTTGGACGGAGATGATGCAGGTATCAAGACATGCACTTTGGAGATTCAGGGCGAGTATGCCTATGGATACCTGAAGAGCGAGAACGGCGTACACCGTCTGGTTCGTGTTTCTCCCTATAATGCACAGGGTAAGCGAATGACCAGTTTTTCCAGTGTATTCGTAACACCTTTGGTGGATGATACCATCGAGGTGAATATCGAACCAGCCCGTATTTCATGGGATACCTTCCGCAGTAGTGGTGCTGGTGGTCAGAATGTAAATAAGGTGGAGTCTGGTGTTCGCCTGCGCTACCAGTACAAGGATCCTTATACAGGAGAAGAGGAGGAAATCCTCATTGAAAATACTGAGACCCGCGATCAGCCCAAGAATAAGGAGAATGCCATGCGCCTTCTTCGTTCAATGCTTTACGATAAGGAGATGAAGCACCGAATGGAAGAGCAGGCCAAGGTAGAAGCCGGAAAGAAGAAAATCGAGTGGGGTAGTCAGATTCGTAGCTACGTCTTCGATGACCGCCGTGTTAAGGACCATCGTACCAACTATCAGACCAGTGATGTGAATGGCGTAATGGATGGCAAGATAGATGCTTTTATCAAGGCTTACCTTATGGAATTCGGAGGGCAGGAGTAGTTGGGCCACTCATTGAAATAACGACAAACCTGAATATGATAAACTATAAAAACGATGAAAACAAAGAATAAAAAGTCAGAGAAGATCTCTAAGAAGGATGCTGCTAATGGTAAGAAAGTTGTCGCATATGTTGCAATTGCGCTGGTAGTGATGTTTATCCTAATCTTTGCCGGAGCAGCACTTCTTTTTGAATAAGTACACATAGTATAGATGCACTTCGAGATAGAACGCAAGTTCCTGGTTGTTGGAGAATTCAAGAGCCAGGCCTATAATCATACGCATATCCAGCAAGGGTATATAGCTTCTGGTAATGGTCGGACCGTTCGTGTCCGTATTCGTGATGATAAGGGATACCTTACTATCAAAGGCCCTAGTGGAAAAGCCGGCCTTTCACGTTACGAGTTCGAACGGGAGATCCCTCTTCAGGATGCACAGGACCTGATGCAGATATGCGAACCAGGGATTATTGACAAGACTCGTTACTTGGTCAAGGCCGATGATGGCATTCATACTTGGGAAGTAGACGAGTTCCATGGCGATAATGACGGTTTGATTATGGCCGAGATAGAGTTGGGCTCCGAGGATGAGGCTTTCAGTAAGCCCGCTTTTATCGGAACAGAGGTGACGGGCGACCGCCGTTTTTATAATTCTCACATGCGCAAGAATCCCTTCAAACTGTGGCGAGACGAATGTCCGCAGCCCTAATACAATAAGGAATAAAAAGCCTTCCTGTTTTCGTTGCAGGAAGGCCTTTTTTTTGCTTATCCGGGATGCTTACTCCGTTGGTGAGGCACCAAGCTCACTGACATGCTTACTGTTGAGAGCCTCGTCCCAGAAACGGATTTCTGAAGTCTCTATTTTGTGCTCTTCTCCGTTATCATCAAGGAAGAAAAGTGCGCCACTACTCATCTGCCAATGTGTGGTATTAGCTGATGTGGCTTTGCCAACCTGCTGGCCATCCAGATATACGGTAGGTATGTTGTTCTTGACAACAAATACTACGCGATGCCACTTGCCTGAGGTGAGGGTGCCATTGTAACCTAAACCGTTGGAGTTAAGACCCAGCTTTCCATTGTTGATAAAGAAACTTCCATCCTTCTTGTTGGTAATGTCGTTCTGGTAAATAGCAGAGTAGCCGTTTAGTTCCTTAGAACGGATATCAAACATAAAGGTATAGTTGCTGAGATTCTTCTCCTTAAGATTAGAGGACATCATCAGACCCGATCCCACAGGTATAGAGATGGCATTGTTGCCTTCTTTCTGTCCTACTACGGTTGTAATATTTGCCGAGGCTATATCTTCCACCACAGAAAGCGTTCCTGACTTAATTATTGCACCTTTAAGGGTGGCTTTACCACTTCCTGCCAATAGATTATTGGGGTCGTTGAAATCCCAGCAACCTACGGCATCGGGAATGGGACGATCTTCGTTTAATGTTGTAAAAGTGGTACTGAGGGCCTTTGACTTGTTGTCCCATGAGTCGTAGGCTATTACCTCTAACTTGTATGCTGTATTGGATTCCAAACCGCTTACTGTATATGTAAGTTCCTCGGGCATATCTGTAGTCAGATAGAATCGCGAGAAGACAAAGGTACTCTTTACTAATTGGTCGCCTTTCAGTACGCGAACATTATAGCGAAAGACGCATTCGTTGTCAGTGGCTTGAGGGAAGGTCACCTTTGCTTCATTCTCATAAGGAACCACATCCAGTTTTGCGTCGGTCTCAAACTCTGGTGCGGGCAAACCGTCTCGCAGCGTTACGCCATTAGGATTGTCGTCTTTGTCGCGGATGTCAGCATATTGGAACTGGCTTCCGTCAAATGGGGCTTTCAGAACCCAACGGTTTTCCGGATCAATCTCCACATCGCGATAGGTGTCATAACGTCGGATCTCTATATCTCCATTGGTTTGCTCCACCAGGATCATACCCTCGGTTACATATTCATATCCTTCGGGATGAATACCGGCTTCTACTGCATTAGGATGAATCTCCGAGTATGTCGTGCTGGCGGTATTGATAGCTGTATAGAAGTTGTTGCGAGTGCTGTTGGGGTTGGTCCCCTGATGAATGCTGCGAGGGTCACCCAAAGGATAGTGGCTATGACCTGCAAATACCACAGCTTGTGGATATCTGTTAAGCGTTTCGTTCAGTACCTTCATACACCATGCTTCGCCATTTTCGTATTCAGGCCATGCGCTGTAGCATGTCCAACGTGGTGCAACATGTGTAAATACAAAGATGGGTTTGCCAGGAGCATCTTCCGCAGCCCGAGCTAACATCTTTTCCAACTCCTGTACCGATTCGGCAGGATAAGAATTGGTGCCGTTGCTGCTATTTGTCAAATCATTATTAGCAGAACCTAGGGTGCTCAGTGTAATGAAGGGATAGCCTTTGATGAGTTTGTACTGATGGAGGGGGTAAGGATCGTTCTCGTTGAACGCCTTGAGCCCGTTTTGGTAGTTGTTCTTGCCATTGGAATCATAATTGTCATGGTTTCCCATCATAAACAGGAAATTGTTTACGGGGCTAAGAATGTTATTCTCGCTGCCGAAGAAGCTTACAAATTCCTTATACTGGTCTGTACGGCCGTTGTCTGTCAGGTCACCCACCACAGCCAGTGCATCCAATGCCCCTTTGTTGGTAAGGTTTTGTAATGCCTGGGGGATCTTAACCTTGTATCCGGCACCGCATGTGTTGCCCACGTGAGTGTCCGAGATAACGGCAAAGGCGAGACGAGCTTCCTGCCGTACGGTAAGTATCAGTGGCTTAAAGTCCTTACTGGTTATGGTAAGGGTTGTGATACGGGGCTCGTCTGAAGTGTTCGGCGTGGCTGCAACTGTAAGGTTGCCGTCCACGAATGAGGCTCTACACCACATGGCGCCGCTTTTTATATTTACCGTCTGATTGGTTTCTACAGCAATCTTTTTGGTGCTCAGGGTAAAAGGAAGTGTGATAACTCCGTCCTTAATCTCTTCTGCCTTGAATGTGGCTGCACCGGGGGTAGCCAAGGAACTGACAATATATTGTGCCTTTGTTTCTGTCAGGCAAAAGGCTGCAAGTATTAGCGTTAAAAGTATATGTTTTTTCATTGTCCTTTTTCTTTTGTTATTATTTCTACTGTATCATCACTTTCACCGTCTTATCTGCCATCTTCACCATATATACGCCTGTAGCTAAACGGGTGGTACGGGGCATCTCCTCGCCCTGAGCATTAAATAGTTGCCATTCTATGCCGCCACTCACGGATATATGCTTGTTTCTTACGCGGACAACGATGCTGTCGTTCTTTGCTGTACCAATGCCGGTAATGACAGATTCCACAGGTATAAACTTCCATCCTATGACCGATGTGCTCAGATTCTCCTCGGGATAAGTTATGGGGTCCTCGCTTATGTCCGCTACGGCCAGGCAACGGTTCACTTCATCGTCCTCCACACTTTCTAACTTAAAGGCATTGTCTCCCAGTGATGTTACGGTGAAGCCGGTTGATACACCTCTGGGCATAATCAGTGTGGCATTGTAGTTACCCATGTCCAATGATGTTCCGTCCAGTTCCTGGTCTGTGGCTCGGTTTACCAGAATCACCTTACCGCTAATGCCGGCTACCAGCTTCCATTGACTCTTCTGGTCCAAATCATCTGTCTGTAACAATTGGGCTGGGCAAAGTTCGTCTTCGTCACTAAAGTCCGTTACGGCAAACGTTTCCAATCCTGGCAGAGCGCTGCAGATTCGATACCAATACACGTCTTTGTCCGTACTCAGATGCAGTTCTGAGTCAAATTCTTGAGATGCAGCTGTCAAAGATGACAGCAGAGTAACCCCCAACAAGGCATCTTTTAATGTGTGGTAATTCATAGAATAATATGTTAAGTTAATAATAGCTCCGTAGAATAATTCTTAAGAAACTTTGCAAATATAGGCTTTTCTTTTATACAAGCCAAAATGTATAGTGAAAAATTTCATAAAAATAGTTTTCGTGCCACAGTCCACCCCAGTATATAAGCTAATGTGGCGCCTATGCCATTGGCAAGCAGATCCATCCATTCGCCGCTACGGCAGGTGGTCAGATATTCTTGGGCTAATTCCAAAAGGCCGCTCATGACGATGGGGCAAAACCAGCCATAGAGTGTGATCTTCTTTACGTTGATATGCTTGTGCGTTTTCAGGTACTCGTACCAGATGACCAGGCAGAATCCTCCGTACATAACCATATGGGTCCATTTGTCGGCAAGGGGTACATCCACTTGCGGAAGTTCCTGAAAATGATACAGTGACAAACAGATAATAACACATGCCACTAACAGTGTTAAAGGGTATTTGCGGAGGTAACTTGTTTCCATTTTGTAAGGATAAACGTGTATTTTTGTTGCAAAGTTACAAAAAACTTTGTACTTTTGTGCGATTTTTGTATTTGGTATCACTGTTTATTTGATAAGATGGACAATAGAGGACGATTTGGCAGTAAACTGGGCGTAGTCCTGGCTTCTGCAGGAAGTGCCGTGGGTCTTGGCAATATCTGGCGCTTTCCTACGGAAGTTGGACAGAATGGTGGAGCAGTTTTTATCTTGGTATACGTTGCATTTGTGCTTTTCCTGGCATTGCCTGTCATGGTCAGTGAGTTTGTTATTGGCCGTTCTTCGGGTGCCAATATTGTTCATGCTTTCCGTAAGTTGGCTCCAGCTAAATGGTGGATGATAATAGGTTTCCTGGGTGTGCTGGGTGGCGTGCTGGTACTGTCGTTTTACAGTGTTGTGGCTGGATGGACTATGAAATATACGGTTGATGCCATCGCGCTTCGTATAAACGGGACCGATCCTGCCCAGACATTCAACAGCTTTGTCTCTGATACTTGGGGCCCTATCTTCTATATGGCCTTATTCCTGTTGCTTACCCATTTGGTAGTGATACGCGGTGTCAAAGGGGGAATAGAACGATACTCCAAGCTGATGATGCCGATGCTCTTATTGATTATTTTTATATTGGTAGGTTGTTCGTTTAGCATGCCCGGTTCGTCCGAGGGAATCCGTTTCCTTCTGATGCCCGATTTCAGTAAGGTTACTCCTCATGTCGTGTTGAGTGCTATGGGGCAGGCTTTCTTCTCGCTGAGTGTGGGAATCGGTTGTTTGGCAACGTATGCTTCTTATTTCGGCAAGGATATGAACCTTGCAGGCTCTGCCTTCAATGTTTGTGCCATTGATACCCTGGTAGCTATCGTAAGCGGATTTATTATCTTCCCGGCAGTTTTCAGTGTAGAGGGTGTTCAGCCTGATGCCGGACCAGGCTTGGTATTCATTACTTTGCCGCATGTGTTCAGTAGTGCATTCTCGCAGATGCCATTGTTGGGTTATATCTTCTCTACGCTGTTCTACATGCTTCTATTGCTTGCTGCTCTTACCAGCAGCATTTCCATGCATGAAATCTGTACGGCTTTTGTGAGCGAACATTATAATCTTTCACGTAAATATTCTGCCACATTGGTAACGCTGGTTTATCTGGTGCTTGGAACGGCCTGTTCGCTCTCTTTTGGACCATGGAAAGAATATACGTTAGCGGGGATGACGACCTTCGAATGGTTTGATTTCGCTACAGCAATGTTCATTATGCCCATCGGTGGTATATTCATTTCATTATTTGCTGGTTGGTGTCTGAAACGTCAGTTGTTGACAGACGAACTCACCAACAACGGCACACTGAAGGTTAGAGGTTTGGCATTTCTCATATTCTTAATAAGATGGGTGGCCCCCGTGGGAGTGGGAATGGTATTCTTGAATGAAGTGGCAAAACTGTTTAAATAAGGATGAAGCGAGAGAACAATAGAGTCAACTTTACAAGTAAGTTGGGCGTAGTGCTGGCTGCTGCCGGCAGTGCTGTAGGCTTGGGAAATGTGTGGCGCTTCCCCACAGAGGTGGGCAACAATGGTGGTGCTGCTTTCATCCTGATCTATTTGTTGTGTGTGCTGGCCGTCGGTGTTCCTGTTATGATGAGCGAATTTCTCATCGGACGTCATACCCACGCCAATACCATCACAGCATTCTCTAAGCTGGCTCCTGGCAAATGGTGGCGCATAGAGGGTGTGGCAGGTGTTTTTGTTGCCTTCCTCATTCTCTCATATTATACCATCATCAGTGGATGGACGCTCTATTATCTGGTCCAGTCTGCTAGAGGTGCATTGCTGGTTAATCAGGACTACTCGGCCTACTTCTCTTCTTTTGTTTCCGACCCTTTCATGCCTCTCCTGTATGCAGTCGTCTTTATGGCGATGACTCATCTGGTGATTGCGCGTGGTGTGCAGTCGGGTATCGAGCGGTTCTCCAAGATTATGATGCCCATGCTGCTGCTTATCATAGGTGTTCTGGTGGTTTGCTCTTTTGGAATGCCAGGTGCCGGAACAGGATTACGATTCCTGCTGAAGCCTGACTTCAGCAAGGTTACTGCCAGTGTCGTGCTGAGTGCTATGGGACAGGCATTCTTCTCGCTGAGTCTTGCTATGGGCTGTCTATGCACCTATGCCTCTTATTTTACGCCCGATACGAAACTGGTAAAGACAGCCGTCAGTGTCTGCTCGATAGATACTTTTGTGGCCATCCTGAGTGGCTTTATTATCTTTCCCGCTGTTTTCAGTGTTCCCAATGTGAGCCCTAATGAAGGACCTGGTTTGGTGTTTGTCACCCTTCCGCACGTCTTTAATATTGCGTTTCATAGTGTACCCCTTCTCGGATATCTTTTCTCAGGTCTATTCTATTTGCTCTTGCTATTGGCTGCACTGACCAGTGCTATGTCGTTGCACGAGTCTGTAACGGCCTTTGTCATAGAGTCCCTGCATGTCTCCAGGAAGAAGGCTTCTGCATGGGTGTCCGTCAGTTGTATGGCGCTGGGGGTATTATGCTGCCTATCCTTTGGCGTGCTGAGTGACTTTACGGTCTTTGGTCTTACAGTCTTCGAGCTTTTCGATTTCTGTGCCTCTAAGATTATCATGCCTATAGGAGGTCTTGTCATCTGTCTTTTTACGGGTTGGTATCTTGACAGGAAACTGGTTTACAACGAGCTTACAAATGGAGGAACCGTTCCTTTCCGTCTGTTCCGTGTCTATGTGTTCCTTATCCGTTATGTGGTACCTATAGCCATTGCCCTAATTTTTATTAACGAGTTGTTAGGATGAACCGCAGGCTACCCTTCCTTTCCAATTCGGCTCGTAGGGGGCTTCTCTTTTTGGAGTGGATAATCATTATTGTCGTCATAGGGGCGTTCATATATTCTTGGCATGAGCCAAAGAAAACATCTGTCGGACAGAAGAAAGAACCTTCTGCTATCTCCGCTAATGCTGTGAAAGGCGGAACTCCTTCCCGCGCTACTACTTATGCTGTACCCGAAGAGAAGGTCGAGACATTCCCTTTCGACCCCAACACTGCCGACAGTACTACATTGCTAAAGTTGGGCTTGGCACCCTGGCAGGTCCGCGCGATTTATAAGTACAGGGCCAAACATGGCAGGTATCATACACCTGATGACTTCAAACGTTTACCTGGTATGACGTACGAGTTGTGGGAGCGACTGGGACCTCAGGTCCGGATAGCCCGTCAGTTTCAGTATATCGACGAGAACGAAAAGCATTCTTCTCTTCCGGAGAAAACGGCTTCATCGGCTCTGGTTCCCTCCAAGTCCGATATCTCCCAGGAATCAGATTCTGTTGCCTCCCGTCCTCGTAAGTTCGAGACATTCACCCAGGTCGATATCAACAAGGCTGATACAGCCGAGCTGATGCGAATCCCAGGTATCGGATCTTATAGATCTAATAAGATTGTGGAGTACCGACGAAAATTGGGAGGCTTTACGAAGGCCGAGCAGGTGATGGAAGCCTGTGAGATGCCAGACGAAATACTGCAATGGGTGAAGGTCTCTGCGGACGCCCCTATAAAGAAGGTGAATATTAACACGTTTTCTTTGCAGCGCCTGATGAACCATCCTTATATATCCTTCTATCAGGCCCGGGCCATCGTGGAGTACCGTAAGGCTTATGGCTATGTTAAGGAAGTTGAGGACTTGAAGGGATTGGAAGGTTTTACCCCGTTAAAGATAGAAAGACTTCGACCATATCTTGAGTTTTAATTCATAATTCATAATTTCAATTCATAATTCTCAATTCTCAATTGGCGCAGTAAGCGCCCTCAATTCAATAAGCATGAATTATATAGGTGAACTAATTTCAATAGGTGTAGCGTTCTCTTGGACAGCAACGGCTCTGCTGAGTGAATTCGGTAGTAAACGTCTGGGAAACCTGACGCTGAATGTGCTGCGCATGGCACTGGCATTGTTATTCTCATTGGTGTTGTTTGGCGTGGTTACGGGTAGTTTGTTGCCTGCCGGTGCCTCTGCCGAGGCTATCGGGTGGATGTTGTTGTCAGGCTGCGTAGGGTATGTGATTGGCGACTTCTGCCTGTTCCAATGCTACATTATCATAGGGTCCCGCTTTGGTCAGTTGTTTATGACGCTGGCACCACTTTCCGCTGCCCTGATGGCCTGGATTACGCTGGGTCAGCAGATGACGATGATGAGCATAGTGGCTATGCTGATAACGTTGTTTGGTATCAGCATCTCTGTGTTGGGTAAAACCGAGAAGGCCCAATCCTCTGATTCTCATTCCTCACTCTTCACTCTTCATTCTTCACTTTCCCTCCGTCTGCCCCTTAGTGGTGTGCTTTTTGCCATAGGAGCCGCTATGTGCCAGGGTATAGGACTTGTGCTAAGTAAGATAGGAATGGATCATTACCAGTTGACAAGTGAGATGCCCGAGTGGCTTGTACCTTTCAGTGCCAATTTCTATCGCTGCATAGCAGGTATCATCGGTTTCTCCCTTTTGCTGTATTTCAGGGGTGGCTTCAAGCCGTTGCGTAATGCCCTTCATGATAAGAAAGGGTTGTCTGTCGCCACGGCTACAACGATATTCGGTCCCTTTGTGGGCGTTGGCTTCTCTTTGATGGCAGTCCAGTATACAGCTGCGGGTATTGCCTCTACGCTGATGGCTATGACGCCTATCATCATTCTGCTGCCTTCTCATTGGCTATTTCACGAGAAGATTACGTGGCGTGCCATCATAGGTGCTGTCATCTCAGTCTTTGGTGTCAGCCTGTTCTTTCTTGGGGGATAAATTGGGGGAATAAAAAAGATTCAATATCATCACTGACCTTGAATCTTTGTTTAAAAATCTAATACCATGAAAAACACTTTTTGCTTATGTGTGTGGTGCCACCAGGAATCGAACCGGGGACACAAGGATTTTCAGTCCTTTGCTCTACCAACTGAGCTATGGCACCATCGGCTTTTCTCAAAAAGCTCTGCAAAGATAGTCCTTTTTAGCCAAATATCCAAGAAATAGATTGAAAATTATTTCAGCGGATTCCAGCCTTGTGCTTTCAATTCAAATTCGCTGCCGTCTCTGCAGATGAGAACCTTGCCCAGACTCTCGTTGGTAATATATCCTATTACTCTTACATCCTCCAGCTGGTTAACAGCATCGTTGTCCGATAGAGGAACGGTAAATAGCAACTCGTAGTCCTCTCCGCCATTTAGGGCGCAGGTAGTGACGTTCATATTCATCTCTTCAGCCATAGCAGCCGTCTGGTAGTCCAGGGGGATGCGGTCTTCGTATACCCTGCAGCCGACATGACTCTGCGAGCAGATGTGCATCAGTTCGCTACTCAGGCCGTCGCTAATGTCCATCATGCTGGTAGGATGGATGTTAGCCTTTGCCAATGCTTCTATGATGTCTCTGCGTGCTTCGGGTTTCAGTTGTCTTTCCAGCAGGTATTCACGACCTGTAAAGTCGGGCTGTGCTGTTTGCAGGCGTTCTATCTCGGCTTTGTTGCCGCTTTCCTGAGCCTCCTTCATCTGCTGGTTGAAGACCACTTTCTCGCGTTCCAGTAGTTGCAGACCCATATAGGAGGCGCCCAGGTTGCCGCTCACGCAAATGAGGTCAGTCTCTTTGGCACCGTCGCGATAGACTATGTCGGAAGGCAGTGCTTCGCCAACGGCCGTAATGCTGATGGCAAGGCCTGTAAGGCTGCTGGCGGTATCTCCGCCGACAATATCAACATGGTGCTTCTCACACGCCAGTTTCATGCCCGCGAATAGCTCTTCTATGTCTTCTACCGTGAACTTCTTGCTAATGGCCAGGCTGACTGTTATCTGGCGGGGTGTGCCGTTCATGGCGTAGATATCACTTAAGTTAACCATAACGGCTTTGTAACCCAGATGTTTCAGGGGTACGTAGGTCAGGTCAAAGTGAACCCCTTCCATCAGCAGATCTGTGGTTATCAGTGTCTTGGTGCCTTCCGTGGGTGACAGGACAGCACAATCATCTCCCACACCCTTTTGGGTAGTAGGATTCTCGTTATTCAGATTCTCGGTGAGTCGCCGTATCAGGCCAAACTCTCCCAATTCAGATATTTCCAATTTGAACTTTTTTATTCAGAATAATCAGTTTCCCAATCAAAAACGTTCCCGTTCCCGTTCTTCAATTCTCAATTCTCAATTCTCAATTCTCAGCTCCTCTTAATCATCTCTTCCATTATTACGGCCATCTTGGGCTGAGCATCATTGGCGGCCTTCTGTACACCCTCGTGGGTAACCTTTATGATCTTGCCGTTCAAGCCCAAATCAGTGATGATGCTAATGCCAAAGCAACGTATACCGCAGTGATGGGCTACGATTACCTCAGGCACTGTACTCATACCTACGGCATCTGCACCCCAGTGTGCGAACATCCTGTATTCAGCGGGTGTCTCGTATGTCGGGCCTTGTGTTGCCAGATAAACACCATGCTTAACCTTTATCTTCTTTTCTGTTGCTATGGCATCTGCCAGTTCCACCAAATCCGGGTCGTACGTTTCGCTCATATCAGGGAAACGGGGGCCTGTGGGAATATTGGGGCCATGCAGAGGATTCTCCGGCATATAATTAATGTGGTCCGTGATAATCATCAGGTCGCCAATACGGAAACTGGGGTTGGTACCACCAGCAGCATTGCTGACAAACAGAGTCTTGATACCCAGTTCATACATCACCCTGATGGGGAAGGTGACTTCCTGCATGTTATACCCCTCATAATAATGGAAGCGGCCTTCCATAGCCATGATGTCCTTACCGCCTAACTTTCCGAAGATGAGTTGTCCGCTATGTCCGTCGACAGTCGAGACGGGAAAGTTAGGGATTGAACTATAGGGTATGCATAACTTATCCTCTATTTTTTCTGACAGACGCCCTAATCCTGTGCCTAAGATAATGGCAGTCAGAGGACTGTTGGGCATCCTCTCTTTTATCCAAGCTGCGGTTTCAAGAATTTTTGTGTACATAGTCTATGATTTGTTCGTTTAATATGGTTTCTTTATTTTTGAGAATCTCGATTTCTATCGGGAAAACAAAGGTTTTGTCACGAACCTTCTCATCCAATCCTTTTAATCCTTTGAGACGTGGAGCATCCTTTTCTGTCGTGACAACAATCATGGGCTTGGGCATCTTCCGAGCCGTATTGTTTATCTCTATTGCATCCTTGGATGTGAAATAGTGATGGTCGGAGTAGGAGAGGGGAGTCACGTACTGTGCAAACTTTCTCATGTCTTGTTCCATCTGCCGTGGATTCCCGATACCTGTTACCAATAGCACATGTATGTTTTCTTTTCGTAATTGTTCCAGAGGCATTTCTCCCTTACCAAACAGTTTCTTCAGGTTCCTGTATTTGAAGGTGCTGAAGAACAGACTCTGAAAAGGCTTCAGATGCAGGGACTGTTGTACTACGCGGTATCCGATAGGAGTCAGGTCGCGCGGACATTTGGTTACGATTACCATGTTGGCCCTGATCTTGTTGGCTACCCGTTCTCTCAGTCGGCCTGCCGGCAGAAGCTGGTCTTCGGTTATCATCCGATGGTAGTCGATTAGCAGGATGTTCAGCTTGGGCATTACATAACGATGCTGGTAGGCATCGTCCAGCAGGATAATCTGCACATCGTTTGTTTCCTTGTCAGACATCAGCCTTTCTATGCCGTGCCTGCGACTGGTATCGACTGCTACGTATGTATCAGGGAATTTCTGTTTTATCTGCCAAGGCTCATCGCCGATCTTCTCCATCGGAGTGTCCGTTTGGGCTAAGACATATCCTCGGCTCTTCCTTTTGTATCCCCGGCTCAGTACGGCCACCTTGTGGGTTTTCGATAGCAGACGGATAAGGTACTCTATGTGAGGTGTCTTGCCTGTTCCGCCTGCTGTCAGGTTGCCCACGCTGATGATAGGGATGTCGTACGATCTGGACGAAAGGATTCCCGTGTCAAAGAGCATGTTGCGCACATCCGAGCCGACCCCGTAGAGCCAACTTAGAGGCAACAACCACTCATTAATTTTTATATGGCTTCCTTCCATCTCCCTTGTCCCCTTTAACCGTTATTCTCTCTAATCCCTAATCTCTAATCCCTAATCTCTAATCCCTAATCCCTAATCTGTTATTTAATGTTCGGGTCAAATGGGATACGAGCCTGGATGGGATCCTGGTTCTTCAGGTTGCGAATCAGGCTGAAGCTGTTGTAGTAATCGCCTAGAAGAGCGCGCATCTGACTTTCCATATAGTCGTTGGTGTTCTTGTCCAGCAATCCAACGTACCAGGGCTCGATGTCGGGATACTGTGCTACGGTATATTTCTTTACCTTGGCAAGTTTGGCAGCAGCCTTTATGGCATCGTCCAGATTACCCATCTTGTCTACAAGGCCAATCTTCAAGGCCTGCTCGCCTGTCCATACGCGACCCTCGGCAATAGCCTTGACGCTGTCCTGAGCCATACCTCTTCCCTTGGCTACTCTGCCAGTGAAGAGTTCGTAGCCTTGATTGATGTAAGCCTGCATCAGTCGGCATTCTGTCTCGTTGAAGGGACGGCCTGTGCTGCCGAAGTCGCTCAGCGCATTAGTCTTTACAACGTCGAAAGTAAGACCCAGCTTCTTTGTCAGCAGTTCGCTGGCGTCGGGAATCATTCCGAAAATACCGATGCTACCTGTCAGGGTTGTAGGCTCAGCAAAGATCTTGTTGGCACCGCAGCTGATGTAGTAACCGCCGCTGGCAGCCATGCCGCCCATGCTGACAACAACAGGCTTCTTGGCCTTCAGCAACTCAATCTCGTGCCAGATCTGTTCGCTGGCATAAGCAGAACCGCCAGGACTGTTAACGCGGATAACGACAGCCTTAATATCCTTGTCATTAGCCAGCTTCTGCAGGTCCATGGTCATTTCCTTAGAGGTGATGCTGTGTTCCTGATTGATGCCGCCGGTAGCTTCCTCAACAATCTCCCCGTAGGCATAGTAAACGGCAATCTCATCGTCAACCTTCTCGTTCAGGTCTTCCGAGTTTGCCACATCCTTTATGCTGGTGAAGGTGATCTTGTCGTCATCCTCCAATTTCAGGCGCTTCTTCAGAGCCTCCTTGACTTCACTCTTGTAGCAAAGCTTGTCTACCAGACCGCCCTTTACACTTGTTTCGGGAGCAGACAGCAAGGTCATGCTGTCGGCCAGGCTGTTCAGTGCTTCTACAGACATCTTGCGGCTCTGAGCCACATCTTTCAGCATATTTCCCCAGATGCTACCCAGGAAACTGGTAACCTGCTCGCGGTTGGCATCGCTCATCTTGTCGTTGATGAAGGGCTCAACGGCACTCTTGTATGTACCTACCTTGAACACCTGCATCTTCACACCGACTTTCTCCAACAGACCTTTGTAGAAGATGGGCTCGCTAGACATACCGCTCCAATCCAGCATACCAATGGGATTCAGATACACCTTGTCGGCTGCAGAGCAAAGGTAGTATGAAGAACGTGTATATCGGTCGGCATAGGAAACAATCCACTTGCCGCTCTTCTTAAACTCCAACAGAGCCTGACGCAGTTCCTGCAACTCTGCAGGGCTGGAAGAGAGGATTCCACCCTCCAGGTAGATACCCTTAACCTTGTCATTCTTGGCAGCTTTCTTCAGTGCATCCAGTGCTTTGTCCAGTGCAATGTCCTGAATCTCACCTTTGCTAAGGAAATCCAGAGGATTCTCCTCGCCGCCTTTCTCCGAGATAGTGCCTTGTAGTTTAATACGCAAAACAGAGTTGTCCTTCACGGGTTCGCTCATACCTTCGCTGGCCATCATGCCTGCCATAGAAACGATACAGATAATGGTCATAATAATGCTTGTCAGCACCAGACCAACTATCGTTGCTAACACGTACTTAAAAAAATCTTTCATCTTTCTTTTCCTTTAAAAATTTACAGATATTTCCAACAAAAGTAAAGTTTCTTTGCCGTAGTACCAAATTTTCCACGTTTTTTTTTGTCATAACTTGTATAATTATAACCTCATTGCTGTGCTAAGGGCTCTAATCCTACACGCAGAGTTTACCCCTTACGACCACACGGCGAACCACATTTTAACCTTTGTTTCTGAACCCTGAGGAAACCCTGAGGAAACCCTGAGGTAACCTTGAGGTACTCCTTGGGTGCTTCTGGCTTTGTTTGCAGCCTCGGGAGTCTCACGTGTTACCCCCAGGAGCCTGCACGTGTAACCTCGAGGAGGTTGCAAATGTTGGCTCTTGGAGGGCTGGAATTCTCCATCTGGTTTCAATAGAGCCTCTAAGCTGAATTAGGATAGTTTGCACGCAGAAAACTCCCCGAATTATGCGTAAATTCGATGGGTTTGAAGCCTGAATACTTTTCTAACTCAACTACGGGCAGAAATCAACTTAAATATTTATTTTGTAAGTTGATTTTTCCTTGGAAATAAGCTGTCTTTGAAAGGGATTATCCGAATGGGGTGTTCGGATAATCTTAACGACTTGTTCGGATAATCTCTATGGGGGGTAAGGGATTATCCGAATGAGTTGTTCCCCTTATTCGGATGAGTCGTTCAGATAAAGGGAACGAGTCAAAGATTACATCATCCCATTTTCGCGCGCAATAATAATATAATGTAGTGTAATGCCATGATGCATATTTTTTCAAAAAAAGTGGTGTAATGTTTTGGTGGTTTGCGGAATTGTTGTACCTTTGCACCCGCAAACGAGAAACACGGGCCCTGACGAGGGGTTCTGAAAGGCTCGGGAGCGAGAATAGAAAAG
>Ga0265300_10000147_pt1 | contig 73562 bp, 76 predicted proteins | sample AusTroGonzalo_MG_FD_193482 | JGI IMG/M metagenome (GOLD analysis project Ga0265300, IMG submission 193482) | Bovine rumen microbial communities from tropical cattle in Woodstock, Queensland, Australia - Gonzalo_03 | ecosystem: Host-associated > Mammals > Digestive system > Stomach > Rumen ... | reverse complement strand
CCCGGGTAGCCGAGGCACACTGGGCATACGTTCCTGTTGGGTTCGCAGCCCGTCTTCAAGAGGCACCCGCAGAACATCTTCGTCTTTGTCTTCAGCTGGACGTGAGTCTCGAGCCCTATGGTGTTTTCTATTTCCATATGCTAATTATACCAAAAATCGTCAGCAGCCGGTGAGGCCCCTGAAATAGGCAATGGTCTTCTTGAGGCCCTCTTCAAGGGGCACCTTCGGCTCCCAGCCAAGCAGCTCCTTGGCGAGCGTGATGTCGGGCTTGCGCCGCTTCGGGTCGTCCGCCGGTATGGGCCGATAGACGAGCTGCGACTTTGACTCGGGGATCTGGCGAAGGGTCTCCTCCGCAAGCTGCCTAATCGTGTATTCGCCGGGGTTCCCGGTGTTGATGACGGGGGCGCCAAGGCCGTGCTTCTCGCAAAAGGCGTCGATCGTCGTGCGCGGCAGTTCCATGTAGCGCCGCATCGCGCATATAAGGTCGTCGCAATACTGGAAGCTGCGCGTCTGGAGGCCGTCGCCGAAGAGCGTTATGTCCTCGTTGCCGAGGGCCTGCATGATGAAGTTGGAGATTACGCGCCCGTCCTTCGGGTGCATGTTGGGCCCGTAGGTATTGAATATGCGCACCATCCTCGCATCGACGCCGTATTCGCGGCGATAGTCGGCGGCAAGTGTCTCGGCGCAGCGCTTGCCCTCGTCGTAGCAGCTGCGGATGCCGATGGTGTTGACGTTGCCCCAGTAGCTCTCGACCTGCGGATGCACGAGCGGATCGCCATAGACTTCGCTCGTGGAGGTGTGGAGAATCTTCGCCTTCGTCTTGAGCGCAAGGTCGAGCATGTTCATCATGCCCAGGACGCTCGACTTCATCGTCTCCACGGGGTTGTGCTGGTAGTGGATGGGGCTCGCCGGGCAGGCAAGGTTGTATATTTCGTCGAACTGGCCCCAATATGGCTGGGTGACGTCGTGCAGGACGAACGAGAAGCGCCTGTTGTCCATCAGCCCCTCGATGTTGCGCTTCGTGCCGGTGAACAAGTTGTCGAGGGCGGTCACCTCGTATCCCTCGTCGAGCAGCCTCTTGCAGAGGTGGCTGCCCAAAAAGCCCGCGGCACCCGTTACAAGCGCCTTCTTAGGAAGTTTCAATTCCATTTCGTCATCTTCTCCTTGTATTTAATCATTTTACCAAACCCCACCCTACTCGGTCAACTCTGGCGCATGCGTCGCCATATCCGCCTGCTTCGGGCGGGAGGCTCGTCTCGTCGAACGCGCCGACTCCGGCTTCGGGTCGGGAAGCTGCCCGCTCGATCTCGTGCGCTTCGGACCTCGTTGCGCCTCTCGCGCTTAGACAAGCAACCATCTTCAGCCTGCCATGCCTCGGCATCTACCACTGGCTGCGTGCAAAACCTCTCATACGGCGCCGAGTCCTCCGCTACCTCACTCGCGTCACTTCCCTCCCCTTCGCCACCGCGCACAAAACGTCGCGCCCAAAGCGGAGGGATATTGTGTCAGAAATGCCGACGACGCACAACGCTACAAAAGGTAAATGAGGAAGCGCCGCGAGGGGTCGAGTGCCGAGCTGAGCGACACACGGAGGAGCGATGAGGCGTGGGGTTCGCCGGAGTGGGCGATGGCCGCACGGGAGACTTTTCGACGGTCTGGCATGGCTGGCGACGCCTTGATTCACCTCGGTTTGGCATAGGCGGTCAGCAAAAGCCCTACGCGAGATTTACCTAAAGTACGCCATGCCAGGGGGACCGTCGAAAAACGGGTCGGGCGGTCAGCGCCCACGGAGGCATCACGCCGCGACGGCGCAGTGATCCTTTGCCGTGTAGAAGTGTAGAAAATGTAGAAGTTCTACACCCTCTACATTTCTACACGGCCTGAAAACGAGAACCCAGTGCGAAACATTCTCACCGCGATTTCCTCCGGCGAATGCGGAGGGGATGCGTCGAAAAACGGGTCGGGCGGTCAGCGCACAAGTAGGCATCCCGACGTGACGGCGCAGTGATCCTTTGCCGTGTAGAAGTGTAGAAAATGTAGAAATTCTACACCCTCTACATTTCTACACGGCCTAAAAAACGAGAACCCAGTGCGAAACATTCTCACCGCGATTTCCTCCGGCGAATGCGGAGGGGATGCGTCGAAAAACGGGTCGGGCGGTCAGCGCCCACGGAGGCATCACGCCGCGACAGCGCAGTGATCCTTTGCCGTGTAGAAGTGTAGAAAATGTAGAAGTTCTACACCCTCTACATTTCTACACGGCCTGAAAACGAGAACCCGGTGCGGAACATTCTCACCGCGATTTCCTCCGACGAATGCGGAGCACGGTTGCGACGAAACTTGCCGCACGCTGACAGGCAAGGGCAACGATAGCGCGACGAAACTTGCCGCACGCTGACAGGCAAGTATAACAAACGGCGCGGCTTAAAGCTCTATGTGCGCTTCGCCTGCCCACACTGGCTCGCCTGCGACGACAAGCGAGCCATCGCGCGCGATGCCCCCGCACTCGCCGCGCATCGTCGGCTCCGCGCCATCCTGCTGGCGCACGCCCACTACCAGCCCCTTCAGGCAGTCCCGCACCGCAATGCGCGGCCAAAGCGCCGCAAAACCATCGCGCCGCCAAACCGCGAGAAGCCGCGAAAGCGCCGCGAGGACGGCGTCACGCACCGCATCTCGCGCGACGTCCGCGCCAAGCAGCGCAAGCGAAGTCGCGCGCGGCGCAATCTCCGGCGCGAATTCGCGCTGGCGCACATTCACGCCAATGCCGACGATTGCCGCCTCGCCATTCAGCTCGCAGAGAATGCCCGCGAGCTTTCGCCCGCCGGCGAGGACGTCGTTGGGCCACTTGACCGCAAGCGCGCCCGCGAACGGCTCAAGCGCCTCGGCGACCGCAAGCCCCGCTACGAGGGGAAGCGTCGATACCGCCGAGGCGTCCATCCCGGCGACATCGACAACTGCGCTCATCATCAGGTTCTCGCCAGGCGGCGAAAGCCACTTGTGGTCGAGCCGACCCCGCCCCGCACTCTGGTAGTCGGCGGTAAACACGTCGCCCGGCCGCCCCTCTCGCGCCGCGAGGTTCGTTGACGCCGTCTCCGCAAAATGCCTAATGTTCCAATCCTGCAAACCGTTTACTTGCCTATATTCAAGACTCTAAACCCAATCTTCCTCAATCCATTCACATCCAGGCAGTTGCGAGTATCGAACACCAATGCGGGCTTACGCATGGAATCATAAATTCTCTGCCAGTCAAGCGAGGGATAATGCCGCCAGTCCGTCATCAGGACGATGGCATCAGCGCCATCCGCCGCCTTGTACTCGTCCTCTTCATATACGACATTCTCAAGGTCAGCCAAATCGCGCCGCGCATTGTTGAGAGCCTTCGGGTCGGTAATTGTCAACCTGACATGCTCGTCCGCCAGTAGCCGCGCAACCGTCCCTGCGGGCGTCTCACGCGTATCGCCAGTATCCGCCTTGAACGCGAATCCGAAAAGCGCGACTTTCTTGTTGGCGAGAGTATTGAACATCTCCTTGAAAAGCCGCGAGACGATACGCTCCTGCTGATGCTCGTTCATCTTGATTACGCCCATCCAATACTCCGCCGCCGTGTGCAATCCAAACGACTCGCAAAGATATACGAGGTTAAGGACATCCTTCTTGAAGCAGCTGCCGCCAAAGCCAGGCCCTGCCTTGAGGAACTTAGGCCCGATGCGCCTGTCCGCGCCGACGACCCTCGCCACCTCATCGACATCCGCGCCCGTCGCCTCGCACAGCCCCGCAATGGCGTTTATCGACGAGACTCGCTGCGCAAGAAACGCATTTGCCGCGAGCTTAGTCAGTTCGGCAGACCACACGTTCGTCGTCAATATCTTCTCCGGCGGAACCCATGCTGCATATATGTCAACGACCTCCCGTATCGCGGCAATTCCAGTCTCCGTCTGTGGGCCGCCGATAAGCACCCTGTCAGGCTCCAGGAGATCTTTTATCGCCGTGCCCTCTGCCAAGAACTCGGGGTTGCTCAGTACGGTAAACTCATGCTCCGCGTGGTCGTTCAAAATGGCCTCCATCGCAGCCGCAGTCCGGACGGGGAGCGTGGACTTCTCGACAACGATCTTGTCATTGTCGGCAAAGCGCTTGATCTCACGGGCCGTCGCCTCCCAGTACTGGAGGTCGCTTGCGCGTCCCGCCCCCTTGCCGAACATCTTCGTGGGGGTGTTCACGCCGACGAAGATGATGTCGCAGGCCTTTACTGCCCCTTCGATATCCGTGCTGAAGAAAAGATTCTTGCCGCGGACCTCCTTCACGACGTCCACAAGCCCAGGCTCGTAGATCGGCAGGCTGTAGTCCTCCGAATTCCACGCCGCGATCCGCTCGGCGTTTATGTCAACGACCATGACCTTTCGGTCCGGGTTCTTCTTGGCTATGACCGCCATCGTCGGCCCGCCAATATACCCCGCCCCAATGCAAACAATGTCTTTATTCATAAGTTTCCCTCCTCAGAGCCATATTTTTTTGGACACTTCGGCCATGGTTGATTAATACAGATTTTATACAAATTTTATACATTTTTTATACGTTTTTTTACACGCTCTATCTATTGGATCTTCTTAAACGCAAGCTAATCCATAAATTTTTGGACGCATTTTAGACAATTTCATTGCCCTACATATCATCAACCAACCTGTCCAACACCCTATCGAAAACATCATTGACCACCCTGTACTTCTCATTGAGCGAATATCGAGTGCCCGATCCTGTACCTGTCGAAATCAAAATACCCCTTCTAACCAGATGCCCAACACATGTACGAATCTGACGCCGAACCATATGCCCTTCCAACAGCTTCGCCAACTCGGCCATTTTTGCGCTTTCGTACTTTGACAGATAAGGAACCATCACCTTTAGCATCTGTTTTTCATCCCAATCGCTTTTCCGCGCATACTCAGCCATATCGCCAGCAAAGTCGTAGTAGCTCCGGCAAAGTATATAATAGCACCCGCTCGTTTTCCCTTTACGCTCCACCAGCCCCCGCTTTAGTAATTTGGCAATAATCTTCTTGTCGGGTTTGTATCCGGGTTTTGCATCCCGCAGATTAGCCAGTGTTACTATCTCCAACACCGACAACCTATCCTCATTCGGCAACTCTTGCTGGACAGATTCAACAAAAAGTGCGAATCCTCGATCTTCCATAACTCCGGAAATATGCAGCTCCACCTTGAAATCGTCGCTTTGCGAGTAGTCAGGCTCTGGCTTCCCCTCCGAAAGCGTGGTAGTTACAATCTTGTCGATTCCTTGCCCTGATCGTTCGACAACACCTGTCTTTGCGAGTACATCCGCTAAGAGACGATTGCGAGGCGTGCTCGCGACCGTAAGTAGATTTTCCTTTGTCACTCCGAGCGGGAAGCCACCAGCGTTAAGCACCACCAACTTCTGCGGATACTGCTTCACCACCGTTTCGCTACTACGCCTATAATCCCGATGGACAATCGCGTTGTTGATTGCTTCGCGGATGACCTCCTCGTTGAAATATGGGATATCGAATATGAAAGGCCCTTCCTGCACCGGGATCTTGCCATTCCTAATGTTGATGTCATGCCACAACCGCTCGATCATCAAGAAAATCGGTTCGTGGTATTCAATACGATTGTCGTAGTATATCTGCGCCTCGTTGTTCCGGTATTCCAGCATCACTGCCGCTTGCGGAATGCGGGCGCGCAACAACTCCTCCTTGCCAAGCAAAAGTACTGCGGCATTTGTAACCCGTCCATCCACCACCAGTTTCAAGTCGCTCAAAACCTGCTCTTTGGGCAATGTCAGAAACAATGCATTGTTCTGTTTCCTCGCATACTTGCCTCGCATCATCTCAATTGCATGTCCGTCCAAATCATCAATGCCGACTCCATTGCAAATCTCTTCCGAGAAATCTGGCTCCTGCTCTTGAAGTATGCTCAACAGTTGCGCATCAGGCATCGGCCTCAATTCTTCGCCTATGCGCATCAGTGGGACATCCTCAAATTTGAAAACCATGCCAACAGGCCTTGGCGGCACTTCAATTTCCAAGACTCGACCGGCTCTATCGCTCTCATCCTCGAAAAGTTCGTATACTTTTACGCGTATTCCAACGTCTCTGTATATGTTCGCTTCCAGGACGCCTATGCTTCCGTCGTTCTGTCTAGTACCACATACCTTGTGTGGATATGCATCTTCCATCCCAATAACAAGATACCCACCGCCTTCGTTGCACAATGCTGTCACATATCCGAGAATGCACCGCCGTCTTTTAGGGATTGGATGAGTTCCTCCGTCATAGGACACATTGCCCCCTGCGCCTCGTTTGAACTCCACCTTATGCTCTGACTCTTTTAAATTCTTCAATTGTTCAATCGTCAGCATTCAATCCCTCTTTTACTTTCAACTTTATACACATGTCTCAATAACTAGTAAATACTACTCATATTATCTGGAACCAAAGTTATTTCGACCAACACACATCAGTCATTTCATAAAGAGACGCAATTCACATTTCCTACAAGATTTTCATGACAGCCCTGATATGCGGCTCGCCAAATGTTCCGATCTGCCGCAGCGCAGATACCTTGGCTCGTCCTTTTAAATCATATCCCACATCCCACTGTGTCAAATCATCGTCCCCTTCAATAATTACATCTGGTTGCGAGTCAATCGCCTTGGAAATCGTTGATATTACCGGGATTCGCAAATTGTGCCGTAATTCAAAGGACGTCTTCTCTGCAGCAAGATTGCGAAATACGAAACCGATACGTAGCTTGGCATCAGAGTCCTTCGCCATCGCCGCCACATCCTCAATAGCAATTTTCTTTTCTTTCAACTCCTTGCGTTTAAGCCGTTTGTAGCAGTCCACATATACATATGGTTCTTTGCAAAAATCCAACAGCCCTACATATGCAACTCTCCATGGTAGCCCAGGATAGACACTCTTGATAAACTCCTGCACGGAAACAGGCGTAACATTGCTCTGCATCTCAAGCCATTTATCCCTAAACGGCCAACACGCAAGACGAGATGCAAGCCTGCAGATAACGAACTCTAGGGGTGGCCTATCTTCTCCATCTGGATAATAATATGCTCCCGTTTTAACACTCAAGCCTGGATCGACCATCGCCCTAACAGCCTCGTGCCAAATTGGGAAATCTCCTCTGTCAAAAAGCTTCTCCCCCTCGTTTTCAATATACCTGTATGAGGAACCCGCCACATCCTTTATAACCGCCCCGTAAATCCTCTTGCTACTCTGAACAAATGACTTCATGGCCATTACATCTGGCCGACTAAAGAGATCATTGTCGCGCTGAAAGCAATCCGACTTTCGATATAGCTTAATTTTCTCGCATACAATGTCCAGCCAATCATTCCCGCTGCTTGGAACCGCCCCATTATCATAAACCTTTTCACAAATCAATTTGTCAAACGCTGCAATGACATCATCCCATGTCGCGGTTTCATCCATAACGGCGTCAATGCATTTAATGAACGGGCGTACCTCTGGATGCCGCAACATCTTAGTTGATGCATTTGGAAGAAAGATAGAAACAGTTTGGTAAAATCCTTCCCACCTTGCTCGAAACTCCTTGCGCGTTTCATCAGGAAGAGTGTCTGGGATGCCAACGCGTGATGTAATCTTCATCAACTCGCGCCTATCATCATCCGACAAATCAAATTTATCAGAAAGATACTTCAGCCACTCTGGGCTCTGTTCCGGAATCTCATCTTCTTTAAAGCCTAGATCCGCCTTTGATACGCCAAGCTCCTCCGCAACCTTCCCAATCTTTTCCAAACTGATATGTGTTGCATCCTTTTCCAAGAGCGAAATGAAACCACGCGTAACACCTACCCGCCGTGCCAATTCGGCCGCAGATATGCCTTTATCGGTTCGAGCCTTGGAAATCAACCTTCCAGATGCGACACCCATTTCATAACCTCCTTAACAAATGATGTTAATATTATATCATTTATTTGTATAGCCAAGCAAGCACAATCATCCGTATAGCTGACTTGACAAGATATGCCCATTTTTGCTATACTTCGCTTCGACAAAGGGATATATGGCCGCGTGGCTATCCCCAATGGCAAAACCTCCAAAAGGAGAAATAAAATGCAAAAATCAAAACAAACTGCGCATAGACGCGCTGATAATGGTCAGTATACCACAAAACAGTATGCCGATCGCCACCCCAAAACAACAATCAAAGAAACAAAAAAGAGGTAAGGAGTCCATTATGCACATTCCGCTCAAACACCCCGACTGCAATGGCTGGGCTATTATCGACAAGGACCAAGTACAATGCTCTTCCCCACGAAACTTCCATGTTGTGGAGGCAAGAATCATTGCTGACAGCAACGGTATTCATGTGTATATCAATTCTTCACATGAGACATGCTGCAAACTACCAGTAAAGTTGCGCTGGTCATACCATAGTTGCTACTATACCAGTCAGGTCAACGCACTCCGCAACAAATTGGCTGAGCTGGAGAATAGTTCACGTGAAACTTGCGGGAACTGTGTAGGCCATTTCTACGCAGATCCTGAAAAATAGTATCTATATGCTGCATTCGTGGTAGTCATTGAGTTTGATCCTCTCAATGGCGCAGGCGGGACATCCCGCCTGTTTTATTTTACACTGGTCCCTCATCACATTTTTGTGGCGAGCTGGTTAAAGGCCAAGCGGAATGAGGGAATGCAGCCGAAAACTAACGACTATCGTCTAATCCTCCTATCCTCGCAATCCACACTCCAACTCAAAACTCCAACTCCCCATATGGCTAAATCGACTGTCTTTGCGGGAGGTCTTTGAACACCTTGAAAACAAGCTCGCTTCTGGGGAATACAATTACCCAGGCGGTCAAAAAGATGAGCATGAAGTCTGTGCAAAGGCCGATATGCGCCTGATACCACATCTCAAGCGCACCCTTGTATGGCGAAATAATCTTGGCATAAGCCTCGTCAAGCGACATGCCCTTGTTCGCGCACTCCGTGAGCAGTGTCTCTTCGTCTCGGAACACAATGGAGCCAATTCCCGTAAGCCCCGGCTTCACATTGTATATCTTCGCCTTTATCTCGTCGCTGTACGGAGCAAAAGTCTTGCCCACCAACGGACGCGGCCCTACAATGGACATATCGCCAAGGAAGATGTTAAATAGCTGCGGCAGCTCGTTTATCTTCGTCTTGCGCAGGAACCGCCCAAACGGCAACACGCGAGGATCGCCATGGGTGGTGTGGAGCCCGCCGGTCATGTTGGGGCTGTTGCGAAGCATCGTCGCAAACTTCAGGATCTTGAAGCGACTGTTCTTGTAGCCAATGCGGTCTTGGCCGTAGAAGATATCATGTTCGCCAGTGCACTTGAGGATGATCATGACAGGGACAAGTAGCGGCGACAGGATGATGATTGCCACGCCGGACAGGACGATGTCGAAGAAACGCTTGAAGAATTTATACATATTTATACCTCCATAGTTACTGATGTGTAGATGTTTGAATTTTAGCCACAAAGTACACAAAGTTCACATAGTAGCTTTGTGTCCTTTGTGTTCTTTGTGGCCGAAGACTTAACACTGAATGAAACTCTTTAATGTTTCGCGCATGCCATCTTCGGCACGAATCGGCATCTGCGACCAGCCAAGAAGCTTTTTCAAGGCGGCATTATCCACAAAGCTGTCCTCGGTCAGCTTGCCAAGGCGCTCTGTATTCAATGGCAAATGCAGAACATCGCCCATCTTCGCGGCAAACCTCATGAAGCCTTTGGGCAACCGCCACAAACGCGCCTTGCGACCACAGGCCTCGGCCATCAGCTCAATCAGCCGGTTGGTCGAAAGCATCTCGTCATCGGCCATCGGGTAGATTCCGTTTTCGCCGCGTTCGCAAAGCGCCTCGACTACAGCGCAAATATTGCCGATACTCGTGAACGAGCGCTTGTTCTCGAACGCCGCGAGCGGCCAAGGGAAACCGCGTCGCGCAATGCCCCAGAGAAGATTCAGATTGCCCTTGTTGCCGGGTCCGTGGATCATCGCCGGCTCAAGAACAACAGCTCGCCCGTTCAGCCACTTCTCGGCCTCTCGCTTGCTCAGCGCGTAAGGAGTATCGCCGTCCACCGCCTTGATGCTTGAGAAGTAGATAAACCTCTTGACCTTCCCCTCGCAAGCAGAGAAAACCCGCTGGGTCAATCCGACGTTAATGTCGAAATAGCTCTGCGGATCGCTAACCTTCTTAAGGTCATGCGCCTTGCCCGCGAGGTGGACGACTGCGTCAATTGAGGGCCAATCGATTTTGTCGATACTGTCCCAAGTATAGAAAGCGGAATACGCCTCTACGCTTCCTCTTGCAATGTCCAACGCGACACATTCGTGCCCCTTGGATGCAAGGAACTTCGATAGATTCGTGCCTACAAATCCGTAGGCGCCTGTTATCAGTATTTTCATATTTTTGCCACAAAGAACACAAAGGAACACAAAGGTAGATTGCTAGAAAGCAAGTTTACGACACTGAAACTTTTCAGACCCAAAGTTAATGAGCATGCCATGCTTAGTGTTTGTAGCTTCCCATCAATACTACTTCCTTTTTTGCCACATAGAACACAGAGTCCACAAAGTTTTCTTTATTACCTTTGTGCTCTTTGTGCCCTTTGTGGCTTTAAACCCCCAAACATAAGTATTTCTGCCACATAGAGCACAGAGTTCACAAAGTTTCTTTATTACCTTTGTGCTCTTTGTGTTCTTTGTGGCTAAAACCCTACATCCTTGAATCCAAACTCTTACCCTTCTCTATATGCTGAAAGTTCGGAAGGTAATCTTTTAGAACAGCAACAACATCCGCCTTAGTCGAACCTTGCCTTGCAAATACACTGCGAAGGTTGGCGAAGATCGCCTCCACCTCAGCGACTGGACGCTTCTTGGAATTCTTGACCGCTCCAAGATTTATAAAGGTTGTTTCGTCCTTGACGTCTGTATCCGTGTAAAACTCCTCAAACGTCTTCTCCCCGCTCGTATCGCTTCCAAAAAACTCGCACGGATACCCTCCCCCATCCTTAACAACCCCTTTGTGCTCTTTGTGTTCTTTGTGGCTAAAATAATCTCCCATCGCCTTCTTCGCCTCTTCCGTTGACGCACACGCCCTGCATCCAAGCCCCATGTCGTTCAGCATATCCTTAACCACCACATCAAACGGAATCATATCCTTCTCAGGATCGAGCTTTGGATAGACTATATCCCCGCTCTCCGCCATCACACTCGCAAACAAGCAAAGCTCACCCGACTCAATGGGACTCACGAAGAAGCGCCTAATCCCCATCGGGCAACTCAACGGCTGCCGTTTGGCAATCCTGTTCAACCATCCAATCGGCAATGACCCATTCGAGAACGCGACATTAGCAAACCGCGCCGTCTTGATCGGAAGCCTATCAGAGTATGCCATGATCGTCTCTTCCATCAGCTTCTTAGTCGCGCCCATCACATTCACCGGATTCGCCGCCTTGTCCGTAGAAACGCAGAAGAATGCCTCTGGCGGATTCTCCAAAAGTAAGTCCAACAACTTCTTCGCCATGAACACGTTCGTCTCACACATCGCCTCAATGGAGAAAACATCGCGCTCCGCTCTCACATGCTTTCTCGCAGCAAAGTTGGCAACAATGTCGAACGGCCCATGAGCCTTGAAGAAACGATCGAAGAGGTCGCTTCCGAGGTCGATGGGCTCCGTGATGTACTCTTCGGGGACATTGTATCCATCGCCAGCCCGCAGTTCGCGGGTGAGCTCGGTAAGCGAGTTCTCGTCTATATCGACGACAAACATCGCGGAAGGCTTGAAGCCACGCAAAGCCGCTTTCACGTAATTGGAGCCGATTGTTCCGGCACCACCAATTACCAGGATGCGCTTGCCGTCGATACGACGGTGCATCTCGTCAGCGCACTTTGCAAAGTCGGCGGCGAGCAGCGACTCCGGCCGCTTCGTCATGTACTTGCGAACAAATGATTCAATATCAAAATCGATCATCTAGTACCCCTCTTTATTAACGTACAGAAACGCATTACCGCCGACGCCAAGATCCTGCCGACACCATCGGCGATGCCCTTATTTTTTCGACAAGCGGATAAATGCCTGCATAGTGCGAAGCGTTCAGGCATTCAGGGAACTGCCCGTGTGTCGTAACCCACGCCTTGGCCCGGCTAATCGCGACATCTGTTTGCGTCATCTTGCCGATATCGAACTGTGCTCCGCTCTTGTGATCATACCTCGGCATCAACTTGTGTAAAAGGCGTTGAAGTTCATGTCTATCGAGAGGGAACTTGTCCATTTTAGCCCCCGCCTCCGTGCAGAGGACGCCCCAGATTTCTATACATGGCGACATGAAGGCAACATAGATGCGCTCAAACACATCACGCGCTTCACATCTAGTTATATCGTGAACCTTGCAATCATCATCGCATATTTCCGGACACTTTGTCAAGACCGCTCCGACCGATGCCATTTCCCTTGCTTTCGCATCGTGGTCAAACACCACCCAGATTTCAGCATTTGGATGTTCGCGCAGGTCCTCAGCAACTTCGACAGCAAACTTCAATGCCCGTTCCAGCAGGACTACGGGTGCCGAAACAGACGGCATCGGCACAATCCTTATGCTGCGATTCTTCGCCAAAGCCTGCAGATAACCCAACTCCGTTTTCCCCTCATGGAAGAGATATACGACTGGTACTCTGTCTGCGTCATTCGCCATACACCATCTCCCCTTCCAAGCTCGGCAACGCGCCGTACAATCCCTGCAAATAGCCCTTTTCAAGGTTCTTGTCATGGCGTGGCTGAAACTGGTAAAGAGAATACAAGTCCGACGACCCATCAAGGCGCTTTTCGGCGAACCAAATCTCATCTGTCCGCCAAATGTCGTGCGTCATAAGATTGGTATCGTGCATGGTAATGACGAGCTGCGTGACGTCCGCTCTGCGCTCCATGAATGTCTTAAGCAGATATCGCATCAATACAGGGTGGATATGGCAGTCCGCCTCATCAATGAACCATGTACCATAACTATGATACATCTGATAGAGCATGGGCGAGAGGTGAATCAGCCGCACGGTACCATCAGATTCTGACTCCGCACGTAGCGATACGCCATTATGCTGGAGCCGGAACTCCTCGCCGCTGATTCCGCTTGCATCCTTTTTGATCAAATAGAATCCTCGATTCACTCCTAGCACTCGCGCACCATCCCCTTGGAATGGATGTTGACTGAAAATCATCTCGGCTTCCTTGACGGACAGGGGCTCCCATGACAAGTCCGTAATACCTAAATCCGCTCGCTTCAACAATTCCAGCAAGAATGCCTTGAATTCGTCCTGCTTGATGAAATGGTAAAACGCACCGGGTCTGGGGCGAGATTCCGAACCAAGCACAAACATTGAGGTCAGACCGAGATAGGCAGACATGACAACATCGGACATGGCGATGGTTGCCCTGTTTTCCACCAATCCATCCGAAAACAATTTAGGCAAATATAGCATATTATCAGCCAAGGTGCGCTGCCTATACCATTCAGCCTTTTCAAGCTCATCAGAAAACACCAGGCCCGTTCCATTCACACGATCAAACAGAATCGACTCTTTCTCGCCCTTGATTGACCAAAGGCTCTCCCTTTTGACGGAAAGGCCATCCGTGACAACAGCATAGCGAAACACATTACCTTCATGGGAATATACGATGTCAAACCGCATGTCAGGCCGTATTGTTGCAGCCAAAGCAAACTGCATCCCGCGCAAAATCGAACATTCCCCCAGATAAATCATCTGCTGGAACAAGTCAACGGCTTTGAGAACATTTGATTTACCAGCAGCATTCGCGCCATAGATCGCCGCGCCACGCAACACAGAAATACCATTTACATTGCTTACATGGTTCTCATGCCGCGAAGTCTTGCGACCCGCTTCCATCGAAAAGGAAACAGGCGTATCAAACGACATAAAATTCTCAATTGTGAGATTTATTAGCATATCACCCTCCAACGGCGCACATTATACACTATCCACCCTGCCACATGCAACAACAATCGTGAAAAAATCTCATTTTCGTCCGCAGCAAGCAGCGACTCCGGCCGCTTCGTCATGTACTTGCGAACAAATGATTCAATATCAAAGTCTATCATAGTCTGAACCTTTTTAGACAGGATTAACAGGATTTACAAGATTAAAAATGTACTTATTCGAAACCCAAACTTACAACTCTGCTTTACGCATGTCGTTCTGATAGCGAAAGCGCTCTTCGGGCGTCAACTTTTTAAAGCGTTCCTTCTCGCGCCTGCTGCCTATGCGGCAAACGATTTCGAATGCCACACAAGCAAAAACAATGATACAGAGAATCACATAAGTGATTTTCATACGAACATCAGATGGATGATACCTTGCGCCGGAAAATGCGGATGCGGAAGAATTCCGAGATAAGAATCCATGCCGCTCGTGGTACGCACCACGCATTGCGCTTGAATGTGCGCTTGCCGCCAGTAATAAGGCGCCACAACCAGCGGCAACCTATCTTATGAATCCAATCCGGCGCATGGGGGACTGTTCCAGAGTAGAAATCGAAGACAGCGCCTACAGGCAGAAGGCATACGGCGTCAATTTCCTTCGCATGTTTGAGACACCAAATTTCCTGCTTGGGATTACCCAGCCCAACCCAGAAGAAATCGACACTACCAGGATCAATAACCGGCGGCTTTGGATCAGGCGCATACTCTGGAGCGTAAGTGCCAACAATCTTTATGCCAGGGTATTTCTTCTCAAGGTTGGCCTTGAGGTTATCAAGCGTCTCCTTGTTGGTGCCGTAGAAATAGTGCCGCCAACCAAGAGGAACGCCATACTCCATCGCGTCAGGGAAAAGATATGGTCCGATTACTCGATCCGGAAGATTGCCACCGGAAATCTTGGCAAGCACCTTTGTCGCCTCGCCATCTGCGAGAACTGCGTCAGCATTTCGGTAGGCATGTCGCAATTCTCCCATGCGCCAGCCTTTTGCAAGTCCCATTGCATCGCAGAAGCAGGTATAGCGATGCCTATCGCCAGCCTTACGCCACCCCTCCATTTCTTCAAGAAGTTGACGGTAGGTGCAACTTGCGATGCTCCAAAAGCGTGTTTTTACTTGTTCCATCATCCTATTACCCTCAGTCTATGCTAACATTCGCGCCAATCATATTTGATGAATTTTAGCACTGTTCCGCCAAAAATTCAATCGCATTCTTCAGCAGATTCACCCGCGTCTCATCCGAGCCATCTCGATAACTTTTGAGATATATCAATCGTCCACCATAGTCGTTGCCATCGCATTTATCCTCCGTAGCAGATGCGGAGGGGGACCAAGCCGGGGCACCGTCGGTGGTGATTACGCGTTTGCCGCGCTCAAGGGCCTCAGCGACGACAAGCCCGAAGTTCTCGGAGAGTGTCGGGAGGACAAGCACGTCGCACCAATCGTATGATGCATTCTTTTCTTCATCACTAACTATACCACAAAACTCGACATAAAGGTTGTAGTCGGCTACCATGCGACGGAGTTTAGGTCCTTCTCCTTCGTCCTTTCCGATTATTTTTAGCCGCAAAGAACGCAAAGAGCGCATAGACTCTGATGAGGATTGGATTGCATGAAGCGCCTCAATCAGGAACTCCACGCCCTTCAAAGGATGCAACCGACCAACGAAGAGAAGATTGAGGGATGATGAATCCGCCGTCGCTGAAGCTATGGCGGACAAGTGCGGGATAGGAGAGTAAAGCGGGATGAGCTCAACATTTTTAACCCTCGGTTCGAAAGCACGAATCCACTTAACCTCATCCTCGCATGTCGCAATAATCCGATCAGCACGACGAAAGAGCCAGCGTTCAATTGGTGCGACCCAACGCTTTTTGTGCCAATGATAGCGCAACTTCTCCGGATCGGTGCAACCATGCGGCATCCTGACGAGCTTCTTACCTTTTAGCAAAGCCGCGATACTTGCCTTAATGACCATCGGCGTCCACATAGAGTGGACCCACACTTCGCCATCCTCACCAACACCGCGTGCGATCAGATGCTTTGCAGCAACCGCGATTCCGCAAGTGGGGTCGTCAATCCCCGGTATTACATGCTCTGCACTCACCACTCAGTACCTATTGCATCCTTTGGGGAACTCGATAAAAAGGTCCGGCCTCAAACATCCAATGAAGAAATCGGGATCGCCAAGTCCCTTAATGCAAATCCTTGAGCCAGCTTTCTCGGCACCGTATTTCTCTATCAGCTCAAGCTTCTTCTGATGATATGGTTCGCCAATATCATACACGCTTATTCCCAAAATGCGCCTGACAACCAATTCGCCCGACAACAGATTACATCCAGCAACAAAGAGCACCAACAAGTACGCAGAAAATCGCAATGAACTCAACGAATCAAGCCATCCACCCACATCAAGCCACTTCGCGACGGCGAGTGAGATCCCAATTACAACCATTATCGTGCCAGGATACAACAAACGGAACCCAAGCTCGTTAAAATTTCCCACCGTGCTTAATGCACCCATCGTCAAATAGTACATAACACCCATCCCAACGAAGAAAAAGAGCCGCTGATCCTCCAACATGGGAAGCGGCGTCCCTTTCCCCAGACACCCTGCCACATGGCCACACCCAAGTGACTTACGCGCCAAGAGCCAAAGGAGCAGAACCCAGAATGCCAGAATGATGAATATCTGAATCTCCCTACCATAAGCTGCAACCATGTTTATAATCAAGCTTTCGGCTTCCTTTCCCAACTCGACTCTCTCCATGCCAGTCAAACATCCAGTGTGAAGTCTATTGAGAATCAGATAGCCGCCCTCAAAGCACCATGCAATGCAGCCAGCGAGTGAAACATCCGCAAGCCAACGCACATTCCGGACATCCAACTTCTCGACCCCCGCCAACCGCCCCATGATAAATGTGAAAAGAAGCGCACCAACCGCCCAGATAGGGGCGAATACGCCAACATAGCGAAACAAGAACACAGTCACGAACAAGATAGCCCAAACCGAGATTCTCTTAAGTCGGGAACCATCTGCCCCGCCAGCAATAACGAATCCCAGCAAGACCATCGCAGGAATAAAGCATTGCTCGCTCAGGGTACTTCTCCATATCTTCAGAAACGCCAGATTTACGAGGCCAAGTGCAAGAATGGCAAATGCGCCTCGCGCAAATTTCCAAAACATGGCAAGCAACGCAATACACATTCCTACGCCGACCAACTTTGACGCAACAAAGACATCGAGCCCCGTGACCCCGCGGATGGCCGCAAGAACGGCAGGATATCCGACAGGCCATGTCGCAAACCATCCATCATCAACGCCATTCCCCAGCATCCTCTCGGCGAAGCGCATGTAGTACACGCTGTCGGTTATGCAGGAACACGCACCAAAGCATCCTTCCCAGAACGCAGTGTATGCGACAATCGCGGACACAACCGCAGCCAATACGAATTTGCGATTCATTTAAGCCGTTCCAACAATAGCTCGGCTTTCTTTACAAAATCACCAATGTCGCCGCTCTTAAAAAGTTCGACGCGTCCGCTGTACCGCTCCGACACCGAGGAGTTGCCCGGATTGTCGCTTGCCAGAATCGGATGTCCAAGCTGGAGATACTCGAACAGTTTCAATGGGTAGTTCCATTTGAACGCTCGCGTTGCAAGATATGGAACGACAAGAATACTACATTTACACAGCCTAGCAAATGCCGCTTCCTGCGTAAGACGACCAACAAATTCAATTCCGTTTCGAGCCTTCCTATCCTTAGGTGGATCACCGATCCAAAGGCACTTCTTGCCAGGCATCCGGTTCACAGCAGCCGCCATCAATTCACCACCCTTAGCCTTGGACCAATTTGCCAGCACGCCAAAATCATACTCGAAACCATCTACATGCTCTTCATGTTCTACATGGTTAAAATCAAACCCTTCCCACGCATCTTGCATCCGCGACTCCAGTTGCCCTTCTCGTGGCTTATATCCAATCTCGTTCAACAGCCCAGGATGGATATTCAACACCAACTTGTCACACCGCTTGGCAAAGAAACGAAACAGCGCATCAATCGCCCATCGCAGCGGGGGGAATCCGTCCCGATAGCTCAAACTCGGCGGATCCCAGAGAAACACAGTCCATTTGCAACCATACGTTTTCTTCAACCGCCATCCAACATACATGCAAGGGAAGTCGAATCCCGTAAAAACCTTGACACCACTCTGCGCCTCTATACCTCTAAGCGATAAAATATCCCACACCCGCCTGAACCTCACAACGCTGGAGCACTTCTCCTCAATCTCCTTCGGCAAATGACACCCCTCACTCACATACAGAGTCGCATCATATTTCGCTGCTATTTCCAACGGCTTGCGATAGGCGTTAGCATTCTTGGAATACCAGCCAATATCACAACGGGTGATATATATCGCCGTCTCTTTCATTCGCTATATGCCCGCAACATCATCCCACTTGGGATTCTTCCAATACTTCCCACCTCGTGTAAGCAGGTTCCAAAGCCACCAACACTTAGGACGCTTTCTGATGTTCGGAACTATGCGTCCATCAGGCAAAAGCATATGCGATGCATCAAGAACATTTGGTCCAAAATCGCGCAGCCCATTATCGCGCTTGTTCGCCATCGCCTCTTCGCCATGCCACACAGACGAACGGCCTCCAGTGATATGTCCATAATCATGGAACTGGTGTTCGACCCGCAATGCAAAACTTGCGTCAATAACGGGGATGTTGTGTCGCAGACAATATGCGACAAGCGCATTGTCGCAGTATGCCCGCCCCATAGTAACCTTAGGCAAATCATGAAACATGCCCCGCCGAAAAAAAAAGTAATCCATGCCGCTTGGCCTGTGCAAACGCTTTGAACCATCTTCCAGAATATCTATCCGTTGTCCCGCTAATAGAAAAACGCCCTCAAGCTCAACAGGATGTTGCTCTATCAAACTCCGCCAAAGGTTCTCAACCTGGGATTTGTCAAACAGGATATCGGCATTCGCATACATCATCCACTCTGCGTGTGAGTCATGCTCGACAGCAGCCACCATTTCGCGAAAAGGGACGAGCTGTCCTTCGAACTCAATTATATCTGCGTCAACAAAGACATCCCGCCAATTATCCAGCGAACGCGCCTGTATTTCACTGGCGCGCCCCTTACAAGATTTAAGCGGTGTAAATATGGCAAAATCGCCTGGCATAGGATTAGTGAGCGATCAATCCCTAATCAGTTCCCTAATGTATTCGTTTGCCAAAATACATCCGGCCCTAGGAAGACACCAAAGATCACGCTTTAAGACACGACTACCACCAGTAAACATACGCCACAACCAGCAAACACCGCATCTATATAATACCCATCGCGGGATGCGCCTTTGCGTTCCCGCATGAAAGTCAAACGCCGCTCCAACCGACAGGACAACCGCCGACGCATCCAAATAACTGGTCTTCACTTTTCAATCATTATCTAAACCACTTATAGCCGTAGAAGCCGATGTATTCGTGGATATAAGAATTGTTACGGGCAAATGCACCGATATCAGGCAGAAGATGCCGCCATTTGAAAGGGCAATCTTTCCATGGCAATGCCTGATAGTCCGTTGCGGCTGGTACACACTCAATTTCCGGCGCGTACTTCTCGAACATGTACAAACTTCGCTTCATGTGACACGCGCTCGTCACTAACAAAACCTTAGGTTTTACCTCATCTACATGATCTACATGTTCTACACGGCTAAAACGCTCCCTCAATATCTCCCTAACAAACTTCGCGTTCTCCTCCGTATTCACTGCCTTGTTTTCTAACACTACCGCGTCACGCGGGACACCAAGATCAACTAACATCTTTAAATCGCATAATTCTGCATCAACCTGGCTAGGTATTATTATAGGCGCCTTCCCCGCCTTCCAAAGTCGCGCAGCATGCCACGCACGATCTGCGCCATCCTTCAAACTAGCATAGGGATAATTCGTCGCCCCCCACACGCCGCCACCCATTATAACAATGGCATCTGCCTCTAGCATATCCTCTGCCAACTGCACAGGGTAATCCGCTTCAAGCGGAAGGCACAACCAATCACCGACAATCGGCATAGACCAAAACCCAAACCAAAGAATCGCAGCAGCAACCATCCCCATTGCGAGCCGGCGCTTCCGAATGCCCGCTACAACCAATGCAACGCACAAAATCAAGATCCCCATCATCAAAGGGTTCATCAAGAATCCGACTGTCTTATTGATAATATTTATCATGTCAATGCTTAGTTGTTAGAGGATAGCAGTTTGTGGTTTGTGCTTAGCAAGCGCTAATGTCAGTTCTTTCGCATTTTGACAATCTTAGCCGGGCAACCGGCGACGACAGCATTGGTCGGAACATCCTTTGTAACGACAGAACCAGCCGCGACAACTGCACCGTCACCAATCGTCACTCCGCTCATGATTATCGCACCATAGCCAATCCAGCAGTCGCTGCCAATACGCGTCTTTCCATTTTCACCACGTGGCGAATCCCATATGAGCGTACCTGGCAGGTCTATTCTATGGTCGTTGCGCCCCACAATGGCAACACGCGGCGCGACGAGCACAGAATCGCCTACCTCAAGATCGCACTGCACGTCGCAGTACGGCCCAAACTGCACACGGTCTCCAAGCGTTATGTCGTGATTCGGCGACCACAAAGAGACCGTCCACGGAATCCGCACAAACCCCTTGCGACGAACCCAGCGAGCTCTGAACGCAAAATAAAGCCCCGTGCGAATTGCATTGGCAATGCCTCGCACAACAAGTACAAGCCTGCCTCGGTCTGGACGTACATTCGCCATCACAACCCTGCCTTTCTCACCACTTTTCTTCCAATCCACTTCAATCGCTCCCAAAGCGACTTGCTGTAAAATACATCGGCAAACCATCTGTCAAGCCTTGCATTGCTCGCAATTTCCATAGGCAATCTTCCTGTGTAGCGCCACTCGTTGTCAGCAATTGGAAACTCATGTAGATAGTCTGAGGTGTGAGTAGCCGGACCGCAATTGATGCCGACATTGTCCATAAGATTCCGCTGCGGCAGAATCTGCAAGCCCTTGTTCATAAAGTTGGTGAAAGACCATCTATAGCCCCATGATGAATTGACATGCGTCAGCAGATATAGCCAGTAGTATTCTTCTCTGGCGCTCCCGAGCCATTTGCGAAGATGATGTGTTTCCCTTGCCTTTTGAAGACGAGACAAATCCTTGTCGTTCAGCCGCCAGGCTCTTCGCCATGTTCCCCAGCCCGTAAACACAGGATACTTTGTTGCAACCACGTCATAATTTTTATCAGACAAGGACTGATTGTAGTTGGTTCCGCAGACGGAAAGAATCTTCTCGTTCTGCGCATAGACGTTGAGCATTTCATCCATCCACGAGAAGAACTCAATTGCTGGTATACAGTCGTCCTCCAGAATTACGGCCCTCTCCTCGTTCTCGAAAAGCCAGTCAAGGCCAGACGTCACTCGCATGCGGCAACCCATGTTGCAATCCGCAAAATTCGACTTTATCTCGCACGGCCATGGAAGACAGGACATGAAGTCGCGGCAGGCTGCAACTTTTTCCGCTTCGCCAGTTCGCCCCTCGCGGGGACCATCGGATATGAGGTATATCCTGGGCGGCCTCACTTCTGCAAGCCTTGCAACGAGCTGTTTCAGCGGATCAAGGCGATTGAAGAATATGACTGCAACGGGAGTTTTCATATCACTGTCGTTAGCGGTTCGTCGTTTGTAGCTATTGGTTAGCGGCTAGTGTTGGCATGAATTGCGATGCTCGCAGCTGGATTGTCTGCCAAAACCGCATAGGAATGCGCGGTAGTTCATGCGGCATAAACTCTTTTAGGAAGAATTTCATGTTGGCCGAGTTCCGAGATGCCTTTACCGACGGATCGTTGAGCGATACGACATGGCAAAGTGAATAGAACCCTTCTATCGAATTCGAAAGCCAACAAGTACCGAAGGAAAAATAGGAACAATATTTGTGCTTACTGCCAATGCGATCTTTCCCAACCTCAGCGAAAACACGATTCTCTGGTATACCCGCGTCCTTGCCGTACGCAGTCCGCATGTAAAGCGTCTTTGCGACAACCACAGCGTCCCCATCGTCTTTCGCGGCTAGAATAATCTGCAGATTCTGTGTCACGATTATCCACTGGAGCGCAAAAAAACTGGCAGGATACGCAAGGATCGACGCCGCATAAGCACCAAGCGTCCACCACCCTACCCATCCTGTCCGCCTATATGCGCTATAATCCTGAAATCTGTCGAACAGGCCAAGTACAACAAGCCAAGGAAACAAATAGAACTGTGGAACGTATCTGGCATATCCGCTGTAGAATGTAGGCTGGATAAGAACTGACACCATTATCAAGGCAAGCCACGAATGGATTGAACGGTTACGCACGAAGCACCATCCCAAAAGCGACACAACAAAAAGGCATCGAAAGAACGCGCCGAAACCGCCAACGCCGCCACTGACACGAAAATCCGGGTTGAAGTCGGAGCGGCCAGTTTTGCAGGTGTAATACGCCTTGACGAGATTCTGCGAAACATACCCCCATGCAAAACGCCCGAAATACCCCAATTCCTTTGCATCGTCATTCATGTAGCCAAAATCGTATGTTATGGGATTCTTTTCGTCCTCAAATCGCTCTTCAGTGACAAACGAGTGCGACGGATAGAACGGACCTCCATGATTGATGCAACTGGTAATGTACGGAGAGGCGTTTACAATAAGAATGAGCATACCTGCCATCACACCAGACAAAACCCATTGCTTAAGTCTACCCCAACATTCTGCGCATGGTACGATATCGAATGACGCAAACACGGCAAAAATCAAGGCGCCAACAACCGCACCTGTGAACTTCAATCCTGCCATTGCCACAACCGCGAGGGTTAGTAAAGAAAACTTTTTGCGGTCTGCGGCCGTCATTGCCACTATCAATGCAGAATAGCCACCTGCGTCATACGCACCGCCATACAGACCACTCACTACGACCGGGGAAAATGCGAACGCGAGCACCAAGGCCCAGCGCCGCCAACCGTGAAGCCTGAACCTGTCGTCAAACCATTCGCGCAAGGCCAATATCGAAGCGAAAAGCAACACGAAATTGAAGGCATCGGCAATTTCAGAGAAACCGAACCACCTATAGCAAGCAGCTCCGAACAGCCATGCAAGACGTGGAAGAAAGGCGACATGCCACACACGAAATCCGCCGCCCATAAGCCCTTGGATTTCATCAATTTCAGTCTGGCGCAGCGGATTCCATCCATTTGCAAGCAGGATTGTCGCCGGACGCTGATAAACAGCGGCATCAGCATTCGTATAACCGACGTTCAAGGATGCAAAAGCGAATGCAACCGCAACACCGGCGAGTAACCACCACACCGCATTGACCTTTCCAGATTCAGCAAGCCGCCATGTCGCCACAACCGCCAAGGCGAGGGCGACAGGGGCGTGCAACAACCCTACTGGAATCCCGCAGGCGAACCCCGCCATCGCAAGTGCCGCAGACAAGACGGGGAACAACAAAAGACCAAACACTATGGCATCACTTCTCTTCATGTGCTAATCCAATTTCAAATTGCTGGTCGTGATATTTCTTGATGCTGTCAAGAATCAGACCACAGACAAAAGCCAAAAGACCCGCGAGTACTGTAAAGCCAGCAACTATAAGTGTCGGATACTTCGGCACAAGGCCAGTATGGAAGTAGTCGCGCATGACAGGGATCATAGCAATCAGCGAAATCAAGAAGAGGCCTGCTGCAACACTCGCAAAGAACGCCAACGGCTTGTAGTTGCGGAACATATTGAATATCATCATCAGCACCTTGAAGCCATCGGAGAATGTATTGAGCTTCGAGACGCTGCCTTGCGGACGATCCCGATAGGTAATGGGCACTTCCACGATGGGCATTCTCTTGTCGAGAGAGAAAAGCGTCATCTCGGTTTCGATCTCGAATCCTCCGGAAAGCACAGGGCAGTTCTTGACAAATCGCCTGCTGAATCCCCGGTAGCCGGTCATTACGTCATGTATCGGATGATTGAATATCCAGCCTATGAGAAAGCGGACAAGCTTGTTACCGAACCCATGGAAATGACGCTTGTTCTCATCAAGATAGGTACTGCTCAGGCGGTCACCGACAACCATGTCGGCATCGCCGTCAAGCACTGGCTTTACGAGTTTCATTACCTCGTCTGCAGGATATGTATCGTCGGAATCCGCCATGATGTAACAGTCGGCGTCTATTTCCTGAAACATCCGCCGAACGACAAAACCTTTCCCTTGCTGGCGGACATACCGAACTTTTGCGCCAGCCTTTTCTGCGATTATCGCGCTATCATCAATGGAGTTATTGTCGTAAACAAAAATATCTGCATTTGGCAATACTGACTTGAAATCGCGCACTACCTTTTCAATTGTTAGCGCCTCGTTATAGCAAGGCAGCAATACGGCTATTTTGTCTTGTCGATTCATTTTACTCTCCTTTAACTTTCTCATACGCATTCGAAATCAGCCTTGCCTTCGCCGCCCAAGTCAATTCTTTGGCGCGTGCAAGCGCAGCAGTGGATTTCTCAGAGATAAGCATCGGTGACCTTATTATCAAATTCAACGCATCAGCAAAGCCAATGATGCTCGTTTCAGGGTCTTTGAGCGGCATCTTGAATCCGCATTTCTTTGTTACCACATTGCCCATACCGCAAGCATCGTGGCAAATCACAGGCAGCCCCAGCGAAAGCGCCTCGAGCACGACATGCGGCGTTCCCTCCTTTAACGATGGGAAGGTAAAGACATGCCCTGACGCCATAACTTTGAGTGCTTCATCATGCGAAACCTGGCCATGCCATGTCAATAAGCCATCGACACCAAGGCTCTTTGCAAGGGACCTCCACGAACAAGTTTCCGGTCCAATACCGAGAATATCGACATGAATATCTTTCTGCCCCAGCCTTGCCAGCGCATAGAGCAGAATCGGCAACGCCTTTCTTGAAGTGTGGATACCGCTCCAGACAATCCTCAGTTGCGACGCTCCATCCCACTTGCGCACTTGTCCTTCTTCTCGCAGCACTGTGCCGGTCTCAACCATCTTCTCGCACTCCCCCCCCCATATGTCATTGATCATACTGTAGTCCGCATCCGTCACCGCCCATATCTTTTGCGCCATCATTGCTGCTTTTCGTGCACGAAAACAAAACCTCTTCTGTAATTCGTTCAGCATCGTACGAAGAAACACCTTAACGCAACCAGACCACGAGAACATATTGTGAAATGCAATCGGTTCGTTCGGCCCACCGCCTACCGGTCCCCAAACAAAAGGAATCGGCAACTTCCACAAATAGCCAGGTTCGCGATAGCCTATCATGTTCAACTGGTGAGCGATGTCGAACGGACATGCTGCATGGAGTTCCTTGGCACACCTGTACGCCTTGCGTTGCCAAAGGTTGTAGGCCAAATAGTAAAACCCCCACAATCCGGGTATGCGATGCAGCCGCTCAACAAATGCAATGAATCGCGTCGGCGCAACATACTTGACATGAAGCGTCTTCGAACATTGATTGCCATCCTCGCCGTAGTGCTTCTCAAGCTCTAGGCGAGTCCGTTCACTTCCACGCACATCGCCGCACAATACAGTGACATCGTGCAACTTGGCGAGTTCGTTGGCGATGTTCCATCCGACAGCCGCCTCCCCGCCGCGAGCGGGTGAAAATGCAAATGCAGACAATAGTATTCTCATAGCCAAAGTTTCGGAAACATTGCTCTTATATGGCATGTAATTAATAACTTCACCGCCGTTGGCCAGCCATCATGCTTCAGGCAGTAACGAAACAGGACTGGAGGTTCACTTCCTCCTAGAGGAGAATAAAGGCTTTTGATACGCTTTACAAGCGGCGCGGAAGGATTCTTCCATGCAGGAATGCGATCATTCACCTCGCAAATTCCAACAAAGCATGGCGACAGGAATACAGATATGCCACATTCGACCGCTCTGCGCGAATAGTCGCTGTCGCCTAGCGAATGTGTCAAATATTCAGGAAAGTTCCCAAGCATTTTAAACACATGTTTAGGCACCCACACCACATTACCATTCATCTGGCGTAATTTATGCCAAGTCCCATCTGGGGTAACAAACCCCTTTTCATCTTCACCGCCATATGTTGCCTTACCACTATTGCCACAGACCGCCCCGACAAGAATTGATTTACCATCATCATGACCTAGCAACACTTCCAATGCATCAACATTCAGCATCGTGTCATCGTTAAGCCATAGAAAGCCATCATAATCAAAATGCCGTGAAGCAGCGTCCCAAGCCCGCCTCATTCCACCACACCAATAGTCGTGCCCACTACCCTGAACAATGTTAACAGAAGGGAAATCCCGTACAACCTTCTCTCCCGTGCCATCCGTACATCTGTCATCATTTAGCCAGACGTCAAATGACATCCCATTCCAAAGTCTCGCGGCATATAGATGCCGCAAACACTCTAGCGTCTTTTCGACACGATTAAAGCATGTTATGAGGATAGCGAATCTCATCTTAAACCCTCTTACCTCTTTTCACATTAAACGATGACATAAGCATTGCGCACAACTTCTTCAACGCCATAGCTGCAATAATGGAGCAAGCAACATAATTGACTGCGAATAGCCAGACGTTCCCGAAAAAGTCCTTAAAATTAAAAACAGTACTGTTCTGAAAAATACAATGGACAAGATACATTTCATAGGATATGCTACTTAGCCATGTAATACATGCACACCCTGCAAATGCAGGCACATTAGCACAACAGGCTATAATCACAAGTGCAACCATAACTGCGATTGCCACGCATAACATTTCCTGCTTATGCAAAATGCACAAGCCTACAATGCCAACAGCAATGCATAGACCCTTAAATCTAAACAAGCCCCAATTGCGCCCGCCATACAAAAATGTTGCGATTGCTCCCGATGCAAAAACGATGAAATAACTCTGCCTGAATCCGACATATCTCAAAATAAACGCAAGTATTACAGCGGCGATGAGCCCACACAAAACGATCAATTCCTTGTTGCCCCCCCTGACACACCTTATTCGCGACGCAGACATGTAAAGCACATACAAGAGCATCATGGCCGTCACAAACCAAAGATGACCAGCTCCTGGAAGCTTTACGAACCAAGAAAGCATGCCAAGATTCATGGCGATTTGTACAACAGAAAGATAATGCCCTTTGATCATAAGGACTATAACATAGAAGATGACAAACATTGCGAATGGCGGATATAATCTCTTGATACGCTTCGCCACAAATCCAATCCCATATAAAGGGCATCCCTCTGCCTCCCATTTCCTGCCCAGAAGATATCCAGAAATAGCAAAAAACAAACTGTTTCCCATCACCGCCAAGACATCGTGCGCCACAACTGCAAACCCATTCCAGTAAACGGAACAGAAGTGGCAACACATAATACAGGCCAAAGCAATTACTCTGGCGACATCCAATCCGATATTCCGCGATGCTTTCATACTTATATTGCTCTCCATCTCTCTGGCCAAAAGTCGTCGTTCATAACGCGACGGTTAACGCGCAGTCGAATCGGCATTTCACCCTTCATAATTCGCTCCTGTTCGCCGAGCCATCCAGCCCACCATGAGAATGAACTGTCTGCTACAATGCCATGCTTACACATACGCATAAGGGTAAAATCCCGAAATTGGCTAGACTCGCCATCAGACACACAAAACTCAAACTTCGAAAAGTCCTCACACCAGCGCCGGATGAATTTCGCTTTAGTCCATTCAATGTCATCGCTAAAAACAAACACTGTTCCACCGCCAATTTCGCCCTGCAACCGCGCAAGAGCATTCTGGTAATAATCCGCCATCCGCAATGCGCATTCACCACCTTCCTTGCCAGGAACCTCCTTATAGCTGCGGACATGAAGGAATACCGAGTTCTCCACGGCCGCAATCTGATTGGCGACGGCATCTTCCTTGAGCCAAGCCGCGTCGCGCAATGTGAAATCGGCAAGAATCTGCTCCCGCACATCATAGAAATACTTTTCGCTCTGCCAATAGCCATCAAGCAAAAGTCTCCCTCGCCACTCATCTGGCAATAGGCGATACCGAAATGGCCTCATGTCGCAACAATAGTTGCCTAGCCTTTCCAATCTGTCGCGTAACAACGCATATCTTACCCGCCTAAAAAGACGAATCGGCTTCGCCCTTTCAACAACTTCACCAACATTGCATTTGAAAGGCTCCAATGCGAAAGAACGACGATATACCTTATCCTCTAGGAAATAGCTGCCGTCGAACAAAAGCTCCGCGCCCGTTCGGATAGCCAACGCCCTCGCCGTAGCATAAATGAAGCACTGGTTTCCCAGTCCTCCCTGAAGAAATATAATACACTTAGACATCTTGCATTTCATCACATGCTTTGAAAAGTTCGCAAAGATTCATAAGGCCCTTCATACAATAGTTAACCAGATTGGCACCAACTTGTGGTCAATTACTCCTTCCCAGAAAGAGGAAGGACAGTATCCTGCTTTTGCGCATTAGCCATTTGATCAACATTCCTTGAACAATAATCATCGACGTGACCCCAATTGCAACGGGAAACGCCCAAAAGCCATAATCTAAATTAATCTTATCATACGATAGGAGAGGGGTATTGAACATGTATATTATAAGCGTATTACGTCCAACGGGTGCCATAACAGCCGATGTAAGCACACTCGATTTGAGCGCTTGAAAAAAGACTATCATCAAGGGGATCGATGAAATTCCACAAATCATTCGAAATGCTTTGCACAATGTTTGCCCTTGATCGAAAGCAAGTATGACAAATCCAACGCACGAAGCAAGGAACACCCCCATCAGGATAACCATCACAAAAGGTTTCCTGCAAAGCGTTACAAGATTCTCGTTGTATGCAAGATACATTCCTACTGAAAACGGTAAAAAATAACTAACTGCAGAACGCAGAAACGGATTATGGGTAAGACCAAATGCCGCAACAAGCACCATTTGAACGACGCCTAACAAAACCCATACAGGAATACGCTGCATATAGCCATGAACTACCGACACTACAGACATTGCGGCCATAAGGATCCAAAGACAAGGCAAAAACCAAAGCGCGGAATTGTCGATAAATATTCTCTGAGCCGTGTGCAAAAAATAACCATCATTAAATAGATATCCGTAGAATAACGGCCAAAGTAGAAGAGGGCATAGCACATATGGCAATAAGAGAGTATGTATCTTTCTGACACAAAATCTCAAGGCTGCAGAAATAGACATGATTAGATCACCTCTCTTCACTAAAAGCAAACATGTTGCCAGATAGCCGCTAATCCCAAAGAAAAGCGGCATGTGAAAGGCATATATAACATTCTTCGGTACGCTATCACCTGCTCCCAATCCAATCAAAACATGACCAAGCGTAACAAGAAATATGGCAAACCCTTTGAGATTGTCAATCCACACTATCCGTTCGCTACCCATTCTTCTTCGATAGAAATGCATTAAATTCACCCTATTTATACTTAGGGTTGGAGAATTAATCATCCCCGCCAAGGGTGCACATAATCAATATCCGACAAACAAAAACCATTTGTACGAAATATTCGACTATCATTTAGTATTCTCCAACAAGCGCCCATACAGGAAAAGACAACGGGCGAAAAACCGATTTGAATCGGGTAGTGCCCTGTATGCCCCCCAATAACACCCTCAGCAACACATGTCGCCATTAATGCCACAATAGGATTTTGGCCATTTCGACTGAGAAACATCGTAGTGTCCTTTTTGCAGAAAAAAGCAATAAATATTAAATAAAGACCCAATCCACCATAGAATCCATACTGTCGCAACAGTTGAAGAAGCGTATTATGCGCCCCCATAATTGTCTCTATGTCATAATATTGGCCATTCTTAATACCTTTACCCTTAATAACAGGAGATGTATCAACAAAGATAGGTTGCTCATGCCAAAGTTTACTAATGTGCTGTAGATTCAATTGCCACACAAAGGCACGGTCATCAACGGTCTTTCTCTGCAGTTTCTTGAAAAATGAATCAAGCGAATCAACTTTCATCTCATCATACGTGCCCATATCGGAATACAGACCACCATATTTCTCTACAAGCTGTGCAGAATACAAAACGACAACAAGAGATATGGCAAAGAAAAATATTGGGTTTAACGCTACCAGTACCTTTCTTCTTGAATACTTTGACAGATATACCAGCATGCATGCAAACATACACAACCCCAACTGAGTAAATGTAATAGAAGCCTTAAGAATATGTAACGCATCCAGTAAAAGCAAAAAACATCCAAATGTGGCTAGCAATCTTTCTGCCGAAAATTTTCGCTTCTCCCTAAACCAAAAAGCATAAAGCGCCGCCAATAAAAAAGGTATTGCGAAAAACACTTCCCGAGAGAAAAGACTAATACCACCGACAATGTCAACATTAGAGGACATTACCGAATCGCTCGATGTTTTAAACGAAACAACAAAGACGAGAAATACCGACCACCCAAGAAGCCCTAATATAAATTCTCTTCCTATTTTCTTAATAGCTAGGGCACCCCAAAAAGCCGTCGAGAATGCAAGATATTCGCTTATTCCGCCCGTAACCTCTCCTATACCCCCAACAAATCTTGGCCCGTTATATTTTTGAATGACATACCATATGAAGAACGGAAGCAATGCGACATAAAGCGCATATAGCAATCCTAAAGAATATTTTCTAAGTTCTCCGAAATGAATCATTACATAAATGAAACAACCAAGACAAAAAAACGCTCTCTGCTGCGAACCATATGCCATATGTATAATAACAGGCAACAAATATTGCGGCTTAGGGTTTAATGCCAAGAAAATCAGGTATGGCGAAATAATAAGCCCAAAGGTCGAAGACATTAGAATATACAAGGGTAAACACAATATGGCAAACGCAAGATGAAGATTATACGAGCGTTTTTCTGCCGTAGAGTACACATCTGTATATTGAAACATATTACTATATTACCTTATTTATGACTACAATAACTTTATGCGCCATGTATAGTCTCTTCATACGCTTTCATGGTTGCCTGAGCATTAAGGTGGGGGTCATGTCTAACAAGTGCCGCAGAGCGGGCAGATTGTGCATACAAATCCGCCTCTTCAGGATTAGAGAAAAACCAATCAATCATATCTGCAAGCGCAGCAGGATCGCCTGCTGGTACCAGTCGGCCATCAACACCATCGCGCAACACAGAAGGAGTGCCACCAACAAATGTAGCAATTGCAGGAGTCCCTATAAGTTGAGCTTCTCCTAACGAATTTGGACTATTTTCACAAAGACTAGGCAATACGAACAATTCAGCCTTTGACAACTCTTGCGCCACATCCAACGCCGTAAGCCGCGAGAGCCCAACCACATTCCTCTCAACGCCAAGGCTGTGAATCAACCGGCGTAGATAAGATGTATATTGGTCCATTTTTAGCATCGACATCAACGTCAATCTTGTTGTCAAGCGTTCCGCAGCACAAATACGAACTTGAATATCTGGATATTTACTTTTTAAAAGCGCAACGGCACGCAGCAAGAAGTGCGCTCCTTTTAACGGATACCCTGCTGCTGCAGAACAATATATTGAATGCGATCGTATTTGCGAACGAACACGCCTAATATCACCATAGAACTCATGCCGAAGCGTTTCATTTACAAAGTGATACCGCGCAATCGGATTTAACGCAGTCAGCCATGATTTATCCCAATCTGTTCTACCCATGAAACTAAGATGCGCCTTGAATACACACTCCTCTTGGGGAATGCGCCTAGACATCCATTCATCTTGCGTTTTGAACATAGTAGAACCGTAAATCAACCTTCTCAGATTGAACTGATCCTTAAACACTTCCCTATGGGTAAGCAACCCGCTCACAAAAGGAGCGTAACCCTGCAGAATGCCTTGCAAAGAAACTACCACTGGCTTGCCGCAATAAACAGACTTGCACATTCGTCCATAAAAGAATTCTGTTCCATGAATATGGATGATGTCAGGATTAAATATCGCTATCGCATTCTTTACTTCTGATTCAACATCCGGCGGTATATTGCGACCATAAGTTGCTAAACCTTTGCCGAACGACTTATGGTGAACGTTCGCGAGTTGAATATCACATGGCCGCTTATCAGATGCTAGAACAAAAAACTCGTTCGTACTGCCATAAAATTCCTTTAAGGCATCAAGTTGGGACTGCATCCAGCCACTAACTACCGCTTCTTGGCACCCGATTGCCTTGCTGGCCTCTGGGAGAAGTTTTGATGTTATCCATAGTATCCTCATACCATTTAAACTTTCTTAAGATTATTAATACAAAATTATCATTACGATTTAAATCAAGATTCCTCTACATAAAGAGTCCATACCACTCGTTCTTGATTCAGTCAATTGCGAAGCGCAAAGCCTTTTCGCATGCTGACGAAACCATCTTCTGCCGCAACGCTAGGCTTCTGCATGGAACAATTTATAAAAGGAACATGCAAGCATGGCAAAGTAACCTGCCTAAAGACCGTCTTGGGTAAATATCATCAACGGGAGAAAATATATCTGCTTGGTTTTGAACACCATAAAGAAAATGAATGGAACCGCAAAGATTAAAGCAGCAAAGCCGCTTTAGTTCCAATTACATTATAGGCTATAACACCAAAAATCAGAATCCATGATTTAAGTGTATATGAATGCCTCTCTGCCGGAGGAAGACATTCCGTCTCTATAACTCTATTGAATCTCATAGCAGATTAATTTCTTCTGCTCATTTTATGACTTTGTTATGATTAAAGACTAGAATGTCAACAACAATTAGTTACCCAAATTACAACTCAAGCTTGATGTTATAAAGCGAATAAATTCTATTTTTACGCCCATTAAAACAATCGCCTGAAAATACGCTTTATCCCCCGCCTACAAATTGCAAAGACCTCAAACATAAAGCGAACCGATTCTGTAATAACATGAGATATAGGCTGTAGTTTATAATCGCGAACATCAAACGCAACAATTTTCCTATTACAATCAGTGAGTACATTGTATGTATGCCGCGCCAAGTTCTTACCATAAAAATACCTCCCAAGTAAAAGCTCCGCATCCCCTTCATGATAGTCATTTTCTGATAGATCTGTTATCGGCACTTTATACACTCGTTTTCCATATGCCCCATTGCAATCCTGTGCAATTCTAAACAATCTTCCATTCTCTTCCAAAAACGCTCCGCCGCAACGGCGTAAGCGTGGCGATTGCGATATGTTACCGCTTTGAGGATGCCGTGTCCAAGGGCCAAAAAGTGATGAGGAATGCCAGACTTCCGCCGTTTCATTTGGATATATCAGATCGCAGGCCAGATAATAATGTCCATCTTTCCTTAATAATGTAGAGTCTACATATCCGCCAGGAATTAGCGTGGAATGTTTCTTCCAACAAAACGGAAAATTATCAGTTTCATAAAGTGCAACCTCTCCATTTCCGCGATCAAATGACTCTGGTATCATATAGACTCGCCCACCATCTTCAAAAACCTGCGGATAGGACAAATGGCAACCAAGTTCCAAAATCTTCCCCTGTTGTACCCATTCCCCATTCACCTCCTTGAAACACCCAAGAATGCCTTTCCCCTTTCGGTCAAGTGTTTCGTAGAATAACCAATTTGCGTTCTGCCACCTAAAAAGAAAAGGATCTGCACAATAGTCGGTGTGCCACTTATGACAGCCCATAACCACCTGACGAGGCTCTCCATCATTTACAGAAACAAAAGTACGCCATCTTTCCCATAAAAAAATACGGCGAAACCAATCCTTAAGCATCCTAGCCAATTTACTTCTGGTAAAAAACCTCTTCATGGTTAAGTAATAACCCTTTCTGTAAACTTTACAGATTTTACACGGATTAAATGGAGCTATGCAAACCTCTCATCAAACAAAGCGTACCACTCATGTTTAACATTCTCAATTGAATAGCTTGATGCTTTTTCACAAGCTGCAGAAGCCATATTAGCTCGCAAAGTATCTTCAACTATAAGTTTGGAAAGAGCTGCGATGTATGCCTTGTGGTTAAAGTGCCGCACTACACATCCATTGATTCCATCGTCAATTATATCCGATGCGGCAGAAAACGAATCATACACCACTGGCACGCAACTATAACTCATCGCCTCTCCCAACACCATTGGCCATCCCTCAAAATCAGATGCCATGACAAAAATCGAAGCCTCGCGGTAATAAGGGGAGACATCATGCCTAAATCCCTCAAAGCGAACATGATGTATGCCTTCCCTTACCACCATGGCCTCAAGTTCAGGACGTTCAACGCCATCACCAACAATGACAAATTCCCAATCGGGGTGGCATGAATATACTTTTCTCCATATCGATATCAGACGATCCACGCCCTTGAGGGCAATTAGCGAACCTACGAAAAGAAGTTGTTTTTTCTTTTCTGTCAAATTCACCTTTCTAAAACTACTTACAATGGGGTTTGGAATTACGTGCAATTTTTTGATTCGTTCGCGTCCAACAAGTTGCTCAAGCCTTCGACGATAATTCTTTGAGAGAGTTACATAGTGTTCTACATTGTCGAAAAGCAATTTACGTCTTGCAGATTCATAGCGGAACCGCTTTGCGACAAATACAGGACGCAACAAAAACACGATGATGCGTTTCGCGATCTCTATGGCAGTCAGCGGATTTCTGCGCCTGGCAAGCGAAAAGCTTGGTGCGGAATGCTCAACCACAATAGGACGCTTTCTGCCCATCGCCTCGAAGAGAAGATGATGTATGTTTGCATATGAGTCCTGAAATATCACTTTGTCTGGCTTGAAATCCGAAATGATGGTTTTAATGGCACATAAGTTCGCAAACGAACTGAAAGATGGTTCTGGCAGTTCACGCCACTTGACTGACGGGTGTAGCCGTTTGAGAAGATCTGTACCATCCTTGTGGATAAATGACACAATTGCAACATTATGACCATCTCCTGCAAAAGAATTTGCCAATAATGTGGTCACCGTTTCAATGCCACCAAAAGCAGGATACTGGTGTTGATAAAAGAGAATGTTCATGTGGAGCCCTACTTTCAGAGCAAGCATTCATCCCCATCATAAGGGCCAAAAAACCAGCTTTCAAGCGTATCAAGCATATCTTCATTTGCTGATAAGTCAGATGAAAGTAACTTATAACAAAAGTAATTCGGCTGGCCATTTGGATACGTTTCTTGACTAAAATATCGCTGTACAATCTTCTGCGCCGGCGAACAAAAGCCACTTATGAACAATTTTGCCGCATGTCCACTCTTAGCCATATATCTAATAGATTCGTAAAGCACTATATCAAGTAATACTAAATCATTGCCAATTGCAATCCAATCAACAACATCCCACTGCCATCTATTCGCATCTTTAGCCCTTAATACACAATACCCTAACAGTGCTCCACATTTCTCAATGCCAACAATCACGCGTCGTCCCGAAGCCAATCCATCACCATGCACCCACTCTAACTCTTTGGATGACCGCGAACAAACTAGACCTTTGTTCCCGTTGTAATACCGCGCCCAAAATCCATCAAACGCCACTCTGTCAATATTGGTATAAATGTGAACATCATAATTTCCTCCAACAAACTTGCAATTCTTAAATAATTTGCGCGTATTTGCACTTTGATTAATCCCTATGTGCCGGAAAACACAACTTATGAGGCGAGATAACTTCCAGACAAAGACAGCCCTCCTACTAGGCGATAAGACGTTGCGAACCTTGTAAGATTGCAAATTCGGCACAGTTCCACCAATAAACTTATTTATCCGCATTGCCGCCTTACAGGTTGTATTGCCAAAATAGATTGACGCACCACCATGGCGCATAGTTTTTTCACAAACATCGACAAGAAACTCTGGCGAGGCATCTGGCATAATACATAGAGTGCTTCCCACAACGCCTGTAATCTCTTTTCTTCCTAGAAACATTCTTCGCATTATTGCAGCTTGAAAAGCCCTCGGCTCACCTGACTCATAAGCGATATCCCCTGCCGAATCTTCGCAATCTAAATTGCGTAAAGGATTGGAGAGTATACGTCCAAGAAGTTTATGTAACCTTTTGCCAAAACACTGGCGAACCAGTTCCTCGACATCTTCTAATGTCGTGTCGTCGAAAGAGCGGTAAAATACCATATCCATTAGTTCCCTATAGTTACCTATTGAGCCAGATATCCACCATCAACAGGCAGATTCACTCCTGTTATAAAACTCGCGGCATCACTCAACAGAAAACATACAGGCCACGCCACCTGTTCAGGTTCTCCCAAGCCTAGTGGCTGCTTTGCGATTATCTTCTTCTCTGATTCTTCTGTATTCATATCTCCTACTACTGTTGTGTACATAGGTGTACGTATATTGCTAGGGCATACGGCATTAACTCTTATCCCTTTAGGCGCAAGCTCAATAGCCAATGAGCGGACACTTGCAGACACAGCTCCTTTTGAGCCAGAATAGACTGATATTCCGCTCCAACCAACCAATCCAGAAACACTAGAAATCGCCACAACACTCAGACATTCATTCCTGTACTTCTTTTTGGAGTAGCACTGCATCAGCTCAAGGAACGAGTAATAATTTGCTTTCATTACAGAATCAATATGATCTTGAGTCAACATTCCCACGGGACACATTGGCCCAACTCCTGCGGCATGAACAAGACCATCTATCTTCCCTGTTGCCTCGACCAGTTCATTTATAAAGTCAGGCGAAGCGATATCACCCGCGATAATAGAGTGTCCAGCACCTGCGCACAACGATAGCGTTTCCTCCAAGGCAGACATACGCCGACCTGTCAAAACTATAGTTGCCCCAAGCCGAGAAGCCACAATTGAACATGCTCTGCCTATTCCGGAAGAGGCACCTGTTACAAGTATTCGCTTATGCTGCAATTCTAAAGGATTCATCTATCATCTCCATCTGCAATTCCGAGGCAAATATTAAAGTCAAAGTCCATGACAAGAGTTCCCCAACTAAGCCCAACGCCAAAGCCTGACATTAGGACTCTTTTTGTTGCCAAGAATACATCTTTTGCCTTCATATCACACAGCGTAATCGGGATTGACGCAGAAGAAGTATTGCCGTAACGATCCATGGATACAGGCACCTTTTTCATAGGGAATCCTGTCATCATCGCCACTTGCTTTAAGACAAATCTATTCGCTTGATGAAGAACAAGATAATCAATCAATTCGGGTGTGATACCAATTCTCAACATCTGATCTTTAATAAGCGCAGGGACCTCATTGATGGTAAAGTTGAATACATCCATGCCATCCATCGCAAGACGCCCACCTGGCTCTGCCGCAATTGCCTTTGCTCCCGAACCGTCAGTCATGAAGGCATAGTGCATTGGTGACGCATCTGAAGACTTAGCAAGGACAGTCGCAAAACCAGCATCGCCAAAAAGCGGTGCGCTCCCAGCATCAACAGGGCTTGTCAACTTTGAAATCGTATCCCCTCCGAGCAGAAGAACCTTATTGACGCCTTCCATCTGAAGGAGTGATGCACCCGTAAATACACCATACACGAATCCGGAGCACCCTAGGTTTACATCAAATGCAACGGCTCCATGCTTGACTCCCAGACGATTTTGCAAGTCGCATGCCGTAGCCGGCAGAACATGGTTGGGTGTCTGTGTAACGAACAAAACGGCATCAACATCATCCTGCGACCAACACCCGGCATCTTGAAGCTTCTTGGCTGCCTTAAAGGCAAGGTCAGCAGTAGTTTCATCAACTTCTGCCGCTCTCCGCTCAACAACGCCAACCATCTTCTCGAACTTCGTCATCTGCTCGTCGCCGAGTGTCGCCGAAAAGCCACTGTTGTCAACGCGCTTCCGCGGCACAGCGCAAGCCATACCGCGAATGGCAACATTGTGAATCGTTCCGCAGACAGCCATCTACTTCTCCATAACGTTCAGTATGTCTTGAACAGAGGAAAACGCACGTATTTCCGTACCGGTAATTTTCCTGTCGAAACGTGTCTTAGCCATAGCGATCACGCTAAGCATGGCCATTGAATCCCATGGCAACTCATCCAATTGCTTGTCAGGGGAAAGTTCCCCCGCGTCGCAATCGAAGATTTCAGCCAACACTTCCAGTTTTTCTTGTTCGTTCATTTTTGTTCCTTTTTAATTTGTTCAAGACACCATATCTTGAACATTAAATCCTTACAACTGTAGCACCCCAACTTAGTCCGACGCCAAAGCCCATCAGCATAACTTTCATGCCCGCCTTCAACCGACCGCACTCATCAAGCTGCTTAAGTGCAATCGGAATCGTGCTGGAGACAGTATTCCCTACGTTCTCAAGATTCACATAAAACCTATCTCGCGGCAAACCGTTTACCTTCCGAATCGTATCAAGCATAAACTTGTTGGCCTGATGAAACACATAGAGATCAATGGCATCTCGAGTCAGACCATTTTTCAAAAGCACCTCATCAATTGTCTTTGGGACAATGTCAAGCGTAAAATTGAATATCTCCGGCCCATCCATGAAAAGCCGTCCGTCACGAACAATCAACTTATCAGCTCCAGAGCCATCTGTTCCGAAAGAGAACGCCCCAATTTTTGCAGCCGACTCCTCGTCTATCAGTATTGCAGCCGCACCATCACCGAATAGCGTTCGCGTGGACTTGTCGTCTTCGGCGATATACTTTGTGTATGTTTCCGAAGTCACCAGCAAAACTTTCTTTGCCATACCACCAGAAATCACTCCCTTCGCCAAGGACAATCCATAGATGAATCCTGAACACCCATGATCGAAAGTGAGTGCGCCAACATCCTTGCGCAAGCCAATTCGTTCATGGAGTAGGCAGGATGTTGACGGCAAACGGTACTGTGAAGATTGAGTACAAAGAAGAAGATAGTCTATTTGAGTTTTATCAATCGCGAACTCGCTAAAAAGCTTTTGAGCAGCACAAAAACCCAAATCAAGCGCTGTTTGATCTTCCGCAACGACACGTCGTTCAGAAATCCCTGTTTTTTTTAATATCTTTTCCTGTGTCCATTCTGGGAATTCTCGAACTAAATCAGAGTTTGAGAGTATCTGTTCAGGTAGATAATAATCAATTTTCATAACAAATTACTCCTACTACATTAATGTTGCACCTCAATTACAATTTCTTTAATTGCTCCAAAAAAGAAACCCCTGTTTGGCGCAAATCTCGAAGTCGATTATCAACATTCTGCCAATTGATATTAGTGTCCCGCCGCCTTGTATCGCTCGCAGACACTACATTACCACTTAACCCGACATAGGAAGTTAAATCCGTCATCCTAACATCCAATTTAGAATCATTCAACATCACATACGGAGTCTTGTGATACAAGAGAGAAAATACCAACCCATGGTAAGAGTTTGTAACGACAGCGCTTGAATTATGAACAAGGTACAGAAATTCAGCAGGACCAACATTCATTAACCGCCCCTTTTGATGCTTGGAACACCTGCTCATCCCCTCACCACTGAAATAATAAATAACCTTTAACCCAGTCTCATCTGAAAGTTTCTCAGAAAATGCCTCTGCAAATGGATGCCCACATATAACATAAAGCAATATATATTGGGATGGAAGCTTCTTGACTCTACGTTCAACATTTACATAATACGAAACAGAAAGTAATATTGTCGGATCGCAAACGATTGGCGCATCAATGTTTGCGAAATTTCTAAGCACCTTACAACTAAATGTTTCGCGTACTGACAACAGATCAAACCTGTTGATACTTTCCTTGATCATCCTTTCTTGTGCAGCAGAAAAATGGCCGTCCCCAAAACTTGGCGCATATGCCACCTTACGCGCTTCAGAGGAAACAAAATCCAAAAAGTACGACATATCCTCCTCGTTCCTGTCTGGATGCCATATAAGGTCGCTTCCACAAATATAGCAATCCATCGAAAGGAATGGCAGATCTGTTCGGCAAACATTCCTCGTCATGAAAAAATGATCATTGATGAACTTACTATATTTGGCGCGTCTAAAATCCTCCATAGGGAAAGACATGATAAAATGATAAAAGAGCCTAACAATAGAGCGAAGACAAAACTGTTTTATTTTTAGTCGTGGAGAACAACCGATATGGCCATAATCTATTATACGAGCATCAAACCCCTTAGAGCGTAAATATATATGTAAAGCCCAAGCCTGCAAAACAGCCCCAACGTTTAAAGACCTATGAAACGTTAATATCCCGATTTTATCTACTCTACATCTCGGCGGTGTCACTTGCGTAATTTCCCCATCATCAAACCGTACTTTCTGAGTTCCCGCATACGATTTTCCGTTGAGTACTTTTCCTTTTGACATAGACTTCCTTCCTTTATACATTCATTTCATTTTGCTAGATATTCCGAGCTTCGTTTGGCAAACTATGCATTATTTAGCACTCTTTTGCACATGCGCAGATGAGAACATACAGTTCGTAACCACAACGAGACCTTCCCTTTTTGTACAGCCAAGAAATGCCGCCAGGGCGTTATCTTAAGTTTGTATTTTATAGTCAACTCGGCAAAGGAAAGTTTAGCCATATCTAACGTAAATTGTTCCCATTCTGGCGGCATCTTAGCCGCATGAAGGATTGGAGCATTTCCACGCACCATCAACTCTGGCTCTACGACTTGACGATCTAAAGCCGTGCCCTCTAACGCCTTCTCGCCGTTCTCTGTGCGCACAATTACACAAGAGATGCCATGCCTTACAACATCAGAAGCAAACGACATTGTCTTATATCCATTGCAATCACCAATCGTGATATCGGCTCGGCTATTCAGCCCTTTGAAGGGACAATGGAAGCATCCCTTCCCAAATGCAATAGCACGATAAAACGCCTGCGAGTAAGGATCAAAAAGGCTCAACTTACGTTCTATCTTCCCGTCAAGCCACTCATAGCGGTAATACGTTTTACCCCCCCACCCATCTTGCTTATCTCGCGGATCGACATAGCGAAGTTTTACACCACGCCGTTTCTCAAGCGTATCCACGTATTTGCGCCACAACATCATAGGCGGCGCACCAAAGCAAATTAGGTCAACAATGAGAAGGTTTTCATTTGATCCGAATCGCTTTCGAATCGCCGCCGCCTGACAGGGAAGCCCCGTGAAAAGGACACGACGCCCTGATTCAAGGGCCTGTAAAATACCGTCCAGGACCTCTTTGCCCATCTTGCCATGTACGTATTTCACCCCCCTAAGTCGCTTTAATCCTTCTATCGTCTCGACAATCTCATGATGAACATTAAGATTCTGGTCGTAAGCCGCTCCAACAACAATACCACCGTTCGCAAGTATAGGTTCTGACAAGGCGGTAAACGCTCCGCCAGATGTGCTGACTCTAAGCACATCTTTGTCCTTATGCCATGCGGCAAAATATTGTGGGAATCTAACCGCTCCGTTCATCATGAATTAGGAGACACCCTTCCCCTGCCATTTTGAGAGCCAAGCAGCAACTTCATTCATCTTGGTGTCATAATCGAACAACTCTCCCTCCGGGCATTCAACACCATCCTTCATGTATCGAGGATGAACCATAATCTCCGTTACGGCGGAAAGTGTCGAAAGATCAATTATCGGATTATATCCAGCGAAGTAGCGACTCCTCACTCCTAATCGCTTGCGGAAGTAAACATTCATCAGCTCACGATAAATACGAATAATGCGCGAAGGAACATAAAGATTATACCCTATTCTTATTGTCTTGAAGCCATATTTTTTCGCAATAGGAATAATTATAGATGCAATTGAGTAGTTGAAATGGACATGATGATGGGAATCTACATGATAAGGTGTCAAGCCATAGTCAACAAACTTCTGAAACTGCGCCTCAACTTCCTCTGACACCGCCGTCCGCTCCTGTGAAGTTAAAACAAATCGCTTCAGGGGAGTTCGCAGAAAAGCATGATTGAAACAGCCATTCTCATCACAAAAACTCATACACCGCTTGATGTTGTCCGTCAATGGACACCCTTCCGTCAGATTTACATGAAGTCCCAATGCCTTGTCAAACCCTGTTTGCTTCGCCAATGTGACAGCCCGTGAACAGTCTGGCATTGAGACCATCAGCGTCGCATTCGTAACAACGCCTCCCCTCCAAGCGTCTAGTATAGCATTGGTACGACTCTCATCATACCCAAAGTCATCTGCATTGACTATTAAAAAGCGCCCTTTTGCCATATCGTTCTCAATACAACTTCTTATCCGTTGTAGGCCCCAGTCGCCAAGCGACTGGCTTACCATTACTATGCGCAAGAACACGTTGCGATTCGGGAGGAAGTTGCATGTAATTGCCGTAATAGTCTGCCAGATGTTCTTCCACCGCCACGGGCACAGGCAAATCAAAGCCACAAAACTCTATCGTTCGCTCGCCATCAAAAAACGATTTCGGCATGATTGTAGTAAAGCCAGCCCAGTTTGCTTCAAAGACCCCGACATATTCCGAATCATCCCATTTCTGCCTATGAGCCATCGCGTCGCAGATTTTCATCAAGGCAACAGATTTGCAATGCCGATATATATAGCCGTATAAGATACTTCGTACACGTCGATGGAAACTCGACTCAAGCTTTCGCCAAGATACAGAACATCCATCTAAAGGAAAGATGTCAATAAAAAGCCCACCTCTAACCGAAAGACCTGATTCTTTAGATACGCGTTCCACTTTATTCGAACGGGCATCTTGTATCTTTAGAAACGTAAATGTGTTGAATTCTGGCGTATTCCTGTAGTTCACCGCCTTAAGATGTGCTGGCAATTCCTTTTCAGCTATCCTAAGAAGTTTGTCATAGTCTGGCCGAGGCATAATAAGATCAAGATCATCATCCCATGGTATGAACCCTCCATGTCGAACCGCACCAAGAGCCGTTCCGTATGCACCGAAATAACGCAACTTGTTTTTCTTGCAAACAGCGTCAAAATCTCTAAGGATGTCAATCAATGCATCCCATAAAGGGCGAAGATTGTACGAATCACTCATAATTCCAGTTATTCCCTCTCTTAAGAAACATATCCTTTACGCTTTTCTATTGCTTGCTCAACCGCATCGTCAGGCAAAAGCTGGTCGGCCTTTTGCCGGAGCTCTTCGTAATTATCCGCTATCTTCTTCTTGAGGGAAGTGGAAGACGTCCCTTTCCCATAAGGCGTATAGACCACTGTCACACCCTGCTCTTCAAGGTAGTCATACTTGCCTACCCAGTCATCACCCACAACAAAAACGTCAAACTTCAACTTTTTTACCTTGTCTTGGTGATCAAGGGAGTGCTGCGGGATGACAAGATCAGGCCCTTTTATGGCGCGCATAAGCGCTATGCGATCCTCGAACGGAATCATTGGCATGGACTTGTAAGAGGCAACCAGCTCATCTGTATTGACACCGACGATCAAAATGTCGCCAAGGCCTCGTGCGTACTCAATAAGACGTAGATGATTGATATGTAGCATATCAAACGTACCGCTTGTGTACACAACTGTCTTTCTACCTATCATTTTGTTCCTCCCATCACGGCCTTAAGTGCCGCTATCAGTTTATTATTGTCTTCAAAGGTCAATGCGCCGATATGCCCAACACGAAAGATCTTATCCTTCAAGTCGCCGCCATTCGGACAAATCCAGATTCGATATCCGTCCTTGAGTTTCAAAAATATGTCGTATGCCGACATTCCGTTTGTCGGGCGGAGCGGGGTAACACAATTAGAAAGCGATTCGCTGACAATCTCAACGGGAAGGTCTTTAATCTTAGCACGAAAATCCGCCGCAAGCGCAGCAATTTTCGCTGTTTCAGATTCTTGACCGCCATTCTTCTCAATTTCCTTAAGCCGCGCATGAATCTGCAGTAGCGTACCAACTGCTGGCGTGAATGGCGTCTGTCCGCGCTCCTGATTCTTAAGTGCGCTCTTCAAATTAAGATACAAGCTCGGTGAGGTGTTCTTTTCAACACGTGCGAGCGCACGGGAAGAAAGCACAATTATTGAAACGCCTGGTGGACAAGCTAAGGCCTTCTGCGATCCAGTAAGCATCACGTCAACACCAGACTCGGCCATATCGAAATTATCTGCCAAAAATGAGCTTATGGCATCGACTATCAAAAGAAGATTGTGTCGGCGACAAAACTTTGCGATCAAGTCAAGATCATAAAGCACGCCAGTTGACGTTTCATGGATGTTAACAAGGAACGCTGTCACACGCCCCATATTCTTCTCAATGACATTTAGGCGCTCTGCCGTCAACGCCTTGCCGACATCCAATCTTATTACAGTATTGGGAATGCAATGATGTTCGCAAATCTCGACAAAGCGCTGTCCAAAGCTACCTCCGTTTACAACAAGCGCATGATCGTCTTGTGTTAGGACATTCATAATTGTCGCTTCCATCGAACCTGTTCCAGAACAGGTCATGAATGCGACGCGAGATCCAGCTGGGGCATGGGCAAACGCCAAAACCATACGCTCGTTCTCGAGCATCGCCGCAGAGAATTCTGCCGTCCGAAAATAGGGACAATCCTCTGAGCCAATCTTGTGGACGGCATCCGAACTCTGGACAGGCCCTACAGTAAAATTCAGCATCGTATTTTATTCCTGATAAAGATCCTCGAACAATCCCTTCAATCCAACAGGATTAACAGAGACAATCTGTGTGTCTGGGTAAACTTCACCTGCAAATGCCTTAAGCAACTTCCAAGATTCCGTCAAACGCTCATAGGCTTCTGCATGAAACGTACCGCCATGAATATTGTCTGTAAAGAAGTGCCCTCCCGCTGAGCAATCACACCCAACTATATATATCTTGCGCGGACGCGTATAGAGTGCAAATTGCATGGCTGGGAAAACCGTGGAATTTCCTCCAAACAGGGGCTGCGTGCAAATATCCAATGGGAAATAACTCTTTGGATGCCCATAGATGTTGATGGCATCTACAACAAATGGCCTTGCCTCCGCCTTCTCCATCATATATTCAGGTATGATTTCCTGTGAGCCAAGATAACTGTATGAACGGCCAAGGAACTTCACACAGTTGTTGCCCTTGTAGGCAAAAAGCTGATCGGCAACAGGGTATAGCGGCTTGTTGTCAACTGCGAAGAAGTAATCCAAGTCTGGCACTCGCAAGAATGCATGATTGACCCCGATCTTGACACAGCCATCAATAGGTTTGAATTTATTAAGGGACGGACCTGTAGCGAATAAAATCATGTCACGACCACGATTCATGCCTGCGTATTCCCCAAATGCCTTCGCATTTAATCTTGAAGCTAGAATGTTCTGCTGAACAGCATGGTTTATTTCACGAACCGTAGTGCGTCGTATATCATAGGCAGTGCCGCAGCACATAAGCCGATGAACAACTTTATTTAAGAACCGATTGATAGGATTCATTGAATACCCTTTACTGATATTCCATTATACGTATTTTTCGGCAAGATGAAACTCTTCCGCCGTATCAATATCGATTGTCTCTCTCCACTCCATCTCCTTGATGAAAGGCGTGAAGCCAATGCGACGACGATGCTTCAGAAAGAGTTCCTTTGAAAACAAGTATGGACCACACTGGTCCACATAAATCGGCTCAAGATCCTGTGTGCGCGGCACATCGGAAATATCAAAATTGAGCGGCATCCCACCACGCCAAAGGAATTTCTGGATCTTATACGCGGCAAAAGCCGAATCATGGTTGCCTGTTCTCACGGCATCAATCAACGCCTTGATCGTCGAAGCCTTTACAAATGGCGCAGTCACATGGTCGAGCAGATAAAAATCAGCGTCAACTGCACTTATGAACGACTCGTAAATCTGATTCCCCTTGACTAGGCTGCCATCCAGCTCTTTTGGGCGCTGGAGGAAGTTCACACCTGGTAGCAAATATGTCTTAACCGCAGGATCGCTGCAATAGATATCAATCTCCGAAAACTCCTCCTTTATCTTCAGCAACTCTTCCTGCTGATAGGCCATCAATGGCTTATTACCAAGTTGAAGGATATTTTTGTTTGAAAGGCGCTGATTGTTTAGCTTGATTGGGATGAATGCAACTATTTTCATTTTTCTCCTTATTGCTTAAACCACTTTCATCCGTGGAAGATCCTGAAGGCCAACAACACCTACAACACGTCCTTCAGTGTTGCAGACAGGGAGATCATTTATATGGCGTTTTTCAAAAATCTTCAGCAATTCAGCCGCGAACATGTCTTCCTTGACGAAAGTCGGCGATTTAGTCATGTATCTTGAAACGGGCTCCTTAAGGATACTCTCGTTCAATGCGATATGTCGGCGGAAATCTCCGTCTGTAAATATCCCAATCAACTTGTCTGACGAATCCACAATAAGTGTGCACCCTCCACGTGAATTAGTCATGGACATCAAGGCATCCATCACGCTCGCATCTGGCGAAATCTTTGCAAGTTTGTCGCCCGTGCGCATAACGTCCGTCACTCGCATGACAAGTGCTCTACCTATAGCTCCTGCAGGGTGATTAAGTGCATAACTGGCTTTATCAAACTGACGAGCATCAATCAACACCATGGCAAGTGCATCACCCATCACCATTGTCGCCGTAGTCGAACTTGTTGGAGCCATACCAAAAGGACACGCTTCTTTCCCACATGGGATCGCAACATGAACATCCGACATTTTAGCCAATGTTGACCCAGGCTTCCCTGTAAGCGAGATCACCTTAAGTCCGTGACGTCTTACTGCTGGCAAAAGACGGACTATTTCATCGGATTCGCCCGAAAAAGAAAGAGCAATCAAGACATCATTAGGCATCACCATGCCAAGGTCACCATGCATCGCCTGGACTGGATTAAGCACAATCGAGTATGAGCCAGTCGAAGCAAAGATTGCGCTCATCTTTTCTGCAATGTGAAAGTTTTTTCCAACGCCCGAGACTACGAGTTTTCCTCCTGCGGCGAGGCAGTCCAGCATAAGCCGAGTTGCCCTTACAAAGGATTCGCCAAGCGACTTGCGCGTTTTCTCCAGCCCAGCCATTTCAATGGCAAAAACTTCATCCGCACGCTTTAAGATATCAACGTCATTCATGTTTAACATTCCGTATGTTGTCCTTCAACAAGCAATTCTTTAATTTTATTGACCGCGATGACACCTGCGAACAAATAGGTAAAGTTGCAAATCATCAAAAAGATTATGTATAGAGGCAGACGGCAGCCACTCCACCTTGCAAACGGCATCATAAGCCAAAGAAAATCCCATTGAAAACACTTTAGTTGAAACGAATGTAGACAAAGAATAACGAGTGTATTTTCCCCGATTACACTCCCAACTGCCCTTACCAAACGATTCCCAGAAAGCCGTTTAATGAAAACGAGCAAGAAGTAGACAATCAAGACGGATGCCATCACACTTCCGAATGAGCATATGTTCTTTACAAGAAAGAACTTCGGATTGACTACGCAAAACGCCAGAAAAGAAGCGACTCCTGCCGCCAGTAAAGGTTTGTTTACAACCATACGTAGATTAGTTTTCTTATACAAAGCGTAGCCAATATAAACGTACAATGCGCCAAGCCCACCCGACTGCAAGTTGAAAGGGAACCACATATAATGAGCAGAAATACATGAGACTAATGCAATGCAAAAAACGATCCCTATATTGAAAAGTCGCACAAAAGAACCGCCCAAAATGCTGCTTCCAAGAACCAAATCGCTCCAATGTTGCTGATTCCGAAAGGTGCAATCCCCTTGGTGGAGCCTAATCCGTAAATAGCCGAAATGACCATACGTCGGAACACACTCGCCACATCGTCACCGTTGAGCATTATTGCTTTTACAGTCAGTGTAATAACAACAAGCAATGCTGTGTAGATAAATGGCAATATCAATGATTTTGCTTTCTTGCAGACAAATTCCCATATGCTACCATTTGTGGACAAGAAGAAACCAGCCACAATGAAAAACAACGGCACATGCCACGGATACACAACCCTATCAACCATGCCTAAATCAAGGTGTCCCATGATAATCGCCACCATGGCAACACCCTTGGCAACATCAATCCACGCAACTCTATCTGAAGTAGTATTCATCGAACTAACTTGCCGATATAGCCTTGGATCCTTTCAATAAAATAGATACGTTCGCTTCCATCCAACACAAAGAACCAAGCCATAGGCAAAAAGAATGCCTCCACGAACATTGTTGTAACTACAACTCGAAAAAAAGATGGTGTCATAAAAAGTCGGGGTGCAAATCCAATTGCCGTAGGGATAACCGTTGCGATTACTATCGGTATTAAAATCTTGTACAACCAAATTTGCGGGGCGACATTAAATGTTTTCTTAACGAAATACAACCGAATCAAACACGCAACCACCAATGTCGCATTAATCGCATAGGCCACAGCACATACGCCAACCCCCATTGCCATCAAAACCCAAGCTAGTGGGAATGTCATTGCAAAGCAAATCCCAACACTCACTTGGTAACGAGCTATTCGACCTTGACCATTAATCATTATGAAGTGCCCTGTTGTCAACTTCTCAAGAACCAATGACGCCAGAATTCCAACAGAAAGCATTGCAGAACCTTCAGGAGGCGTCTTCAGCCAAATATGTAGTACCTCTTTAATCTCAACAGCCAGTGGGATGCAAAAAACCAAAACAAGCAAAGTCCCAAATTTGCATACTCGATTCATAAGCGACACTGCCTTATCCAGCTCTCTCGCGCCAATAGCATTTACAATCGCAGGTTGAAAAGCGGTGCGCAGAGCACCAGAGAGGGATTGTGCATGCGCAGCAACAGTATTTGCGATTGATAATGCAGCATTCTGCGCTGCACCAAAATACTTATTGACGAGAATTGGTAAACTGTTGAAGCGAAAAAGATTCCCGAACAATTCGATTGAGAACCATCCTGCGTAACCAAGCATTTCGCGAAGATGACGAACCGACTTCATATATTTAGGTACGAATCTGCATTCAGGGAAAATCATATACGCTCTTAAGGTGATAATAACCGCAGGCACCATTACCATCATACAGTTCCACAAACCAAGTCGTACAACCCAATCGCCCGGATGAGAAACCATATACCACAAGAAGAAAACATTCAGCGTTGTCGTTGCAAACGAGTAGATTGTCAATTCGGCGATATACTGCTTGGCTGCATACATTGCGTTGAACGGAACTGATATCATTCCCCAAAAACAAGTTATGCATGAGAAGCGGAAAATCCACACGAAACTTTCTACTCGATCTGGCGGAATTGCAAGAAAATGGCGAACTGCCCAAATTCCAATCGGATACCCGATTGCCATTAAGACTGTTGGAATAACCGAGTGTATTACAAACGCAGAATTGAACCACTGCCTACATTCCAGAAGGCCTGTGGCGGCATCCTTTGAAGCTTTGCCCACATAGAATGCATAATACCTTCCAACAGCAAGAGAAAGCACGTTGTTGATAAAACTTATAAACGCTGTTATGCCGCCTACCACTCCCATCAACCCGTAATCAGATTCACCAAGTGTAACATACACCCAACGTGCGGTTACAATTCCACAGGCAAGTGAATATAACGACCTCCCATATGTGGCCGCAATATTTATTACTATTCTACGGTTTGGAGACATCTATCAGATACGTTCCTCTACTCCACGAAAATGCACATTCAGTTCATGCAGCGGCGCGAGCAATGTGCCCATTGAAGTTCCCTCGGTCATCTTGGCGAAAGCATTAACATCTTTCGGGAAGCACTTGCCGCCATATCCGAACTTGCCATCGGGTCCTGGCACATACGTGTGCGTGTCGTTGATGTAGCCAGAAAGCAAAACGCCCGTATGCACCTTGGCCCAATCGCCACCCATCTTCTCGACATACTCTTTGGCAGCATTGAAGTATGTCACCTTGTACGCACCGAAGACGTTATGGATGTATTTCGTCAACTCCGCCTCTAACGGCGACATCACCGTAAACTTCTTGCCAGGGAACACCTTGATGAGCAAATCCACCGCGCCAGTGAACACCATCGTCTGCTTCTTGAAGTCTTCGATGTGCGTCCGCTCGGTCAAGAACTCAGGCATGTAGCAAACCCGGTGTCCTGTCTCCTTCGACAGTCGGTCGCTCGTCCCAGGCAGAATCGTCGTTCTGACGAACACCGGCACATCCGGTAGCCCCCTTATCAGCTCGGTCATCAACCGCAAGTCTTGCGTTCCGTCATCTTCCGTCGGCACATGGATCTGCAGAAACGCGATGTCGATCCCGCTCAGGTCGTCATTATAACCCTTCGGCGGATCACTCACAAAGATCTGCACATCCTTGTTGTTCTCCTCCAACCAGGCTTTGAGGGCCCCTCCCACAAACCCACAACCAACTATTCCTACTTTAATCTTCTCGCTCATACAATTCATCCTTCTCCTTAGATGTTCTCACTTGTAACTCGATCCATTCCTCCACCCACGTCATCCATTACCACGCAATTACAACCCTTTCCTCAAAGTGGTGCTGCTGCGTGTCCGACGGTTGGGCAACATTTGCCTATCTACCATTAAACGATGATTTACTTTGCTCTATTGGGAACTTCAACCCATGCTTGTCGCGAACAAACTCTACAAGCAATTTATTCCGGTCACGATCCCCATGTGGAGACACACGCACACACGATATTGCCTTTGGTATATTTGCATCCTTCACCTTTATTCTAGGTTTACCATTGATGATTTCAATCTTATCTCTTGGAATTCCCATTAGCAAAAATCGTTCCTCTTGTTCTTCTCGAAATGAGGGATTCTTTTGAGACAATAAAATCTTCATAAACTTCTCAAGAAACACCCCAAAGCCCTTACACCCATCGCAACAAGAACCATGATGAGATTTTGTTGCTTGGTTTAACCTCACAATAACACGCTTGGCAAAATCATCATTATAGCGACACGTCAACAAAACCCAATTAATCTTGTCAGCTACCGAAGACCACTCTTGCCCAGCAAATCCACTGCATATCGCGGAATGTAACTTACGCCGGTCAAAACCTACTGCTATTCCACCATGCGGCGTATATGACCGCCACTGGTAAAGATTGTCCCCATCTCGTGACAAACAAAACAAATATGAATCGGCAACAAGTTCATCAACTATCCGCCCCTCAACAAACGTCTTAAATGCATTGTCTTTTACACCATCAAAAATATCTCTGAGCAATTGTCTACCGTATGAAAGCTCTAAATCATCATTCAAGAATTTATAGTGCGAAAAAGCAATCTCGCCTTTCAAGAAATATTCAAGCACATCAATACTTGTATAATGCCATATAACACCCGGAGGAGGAAGCCTTGCAGGTCTTTCAATCGAAACTTTTGTTTCAGCAACCATCCCAACCCTTTTTCAAATCACTTTAACTTCCACAGGGACAGACCCTATCGCCGAATTCTGCATTCCCCCAGCGCCACCAACACCCACCGGCTAATGAACAGCCCACACACAAGCGCATCCACCCTCCGCCCATAAGCTTTCGTCCCTTATGCGAGAAACAGTTGAGGAATATTTGTCTGAAGAAATTGCTTTAACGGATTCAACGCAACAGCATTCCAATCCCAAATATTCTCATTCCAAAGTGCAGCTATCCAATACAAATCTTTAGCTGTCTCCGCGTCAAACACTGTGCAAAATTGAGACAATCCGCACTTCACGGTATCGTCAAGATACGGTTCCGATAGTTTGGTTAACTGACTCTTCAGCCCATCACGATATTCTCGCCAATTCTTATGAATAACAAAGTCAATCGTCGGCCGTATCATCGCAATCGCCAAATTTTCCAACGTACCATCGGTCTTGTTATCTGGAAATAGAAAGAACTTCTTGCCAATCGAAATCTTTGAAAAACGATTGTTCACAAGATATTCCAGACGTTGCCTAAATCCTCCGAAGTCTGAAACCTGCGGCAAATCTGCATCAAATAGCACGACCAGTTGATTCACCTGATAATCGTGGTCGGCCTTAACATAACGTGAAAAGGGAGAAGGATCCCGTGCGAAGCCCTTAACTTCTGACAATGCAATCACAGCGCCGCCAACTGTCGTGAAACAATTCCCAAATTTCCCACTCCCTATCGTAATGGTATCTCGTCCCGGAGGCAACAGTTTCCATTCAAGAACAGGAAGATCTGCCCGCATGATGTCAATCAACCGCCGAATGAACACAAGGTCATCCTTGCCTTCGACAAGTATATGCGTTACTGGCATCACCGAACCTCCAGTCCACTATCTATCGCATCAGCAAGTTGTGCGAACGTATAATGTACACAATCTAAGTCACCTTCCGATGGTCGCACAAGGTTTAGATACGCAAAGCTTTCTTCATTTGACAACAAGCGCTTCAGCTCATCATCGCCAGACATTTGCTGGATAAATTCAAGATTGTGCGTCGTCATGAACAACTGTACCTGATTCTCCATGGCGAAACGCACTGCAGAACGCATCAGTGGCAGGTAAGCCGAATAGTGTAGCCCATTGTCGATCTCATCAATTAGTACGCACCCTCCTCCACGGCAATGGTAAATCGCCGAAAGCACATTAACAATCTTCTGCATGCCATCTCCTAGCAGTTGTACTGGAAGGAGATGCCCAATCCCCTTGACATCGGCCTTAACCTGACCATTAACCGCAAGATTCTGGATTCGAGGATCCACACGCTGCATAGCTTGAAGGATTGCCGCCCCTTGCTTCTGATCCAATGTCTCTCGCAAATATTGTATGCACACATCACGTTGGATAGAAGCCGTCAGATAGACGGTATTTCGCGTGTTCTTTCTTGCATTGTAGAGAACCCACGAGTCTTGCGCAAGACCGCCCGGACGCGGCGGGTCCGATTTCAACTCATAGTAGAACTTCGACTTGACAGTCTTAGGTTTGTCATTAGTCGGTTCTGAGATCGTCTCATCGACATGAATTTCCTTCGAAAGCCGCGCATCTTTATCTTTATCACCCGTGTAAACGATCTTCTCTCTATCAACAAGTGAGACCACAACTTCCTTCTTGGTGGCATCAAAAAATTCACCCGTAATCTGGATTGGAGTTGAATAATCTCCATCATAAAACGCCAATGCAAAGTCCTCCCAAGATGCAGTTACACGGCGTAATTCATTTAATTCTGCCAATGACGAAGCGATTGCCCCCTTATGCAACATGTATATTGCTTCAAGAAGACTCGTCTTCCCACTATTATTACGACCTCCTATAATGGTCACGCCACAAAGTCCATCACATGAAAACGCGCGCAAACCTCGAAATCGGCTTATGTTCATCCGAGAGAGAGAACTTGAGATTGAATTCATTTGATCGCATCCTTTCCGTGATTTCTGAAGCTTACATTAGGTCAAAACCAAATACACACCCTTACCCCCTGCACACAACGCTCTCGCCGGATGGGGTATGCAGTGGAATACCTCATGCGATGAGTCGTTAGTGTTGTATCACCTATCATCGGATAGTGTGTATTATACCATTTTTGTTAACTCAGCGGTTACTAACCCGTCTGGAAGCTTTTCTGCGTCGCCGGCCTCTCGATCCCTGAGATCGGGGATGAAGTCCATCTTGAGGGCATTAGCCAATTTCGCCGCGGTGCGGAACGAGAAGTTCACGTCCTGGCGGAGCACCTTGGTGATGTACGGCCGCGAGACGTGCATCCGCTTGGCAAGCTCGGTCTGGTTAATGCCCAGCTGCTTCATCCGCCGGAGTATGCGACGAAGAAAGGCAGAGCCGATATGGTCGATGGTGGTCATTAGGATTTAACCATGTAGAACAGGTAGAACATGTAGGTTATTGATAAACAGTTCGTCTCTCGAATTTTCGAGAGCCAAAGTTTACCAATAAGCCGACAGGTTTATCCATGATCTTCAAATAATTAATTATCTGTGCGTAATGTTCCGGCGCAAGAGCCGCTGTCGCCTTCAATTCGACCACTAGGCAATCATTAATGTACAAGTCTACCAAATACTCGCCGACACAAAAGCCATCTTCATCGTACACATCCAGAGGCTTTTGACGCTCCACCTTGTAACCAGCCTTTTTAAGTCGATGTTCAAGCGCCGTTTCATAGACCTTCTCAAGCAGACCTGTACCAAAGTATTCATGCACACCATACGCTATCTGCCCCACCTCGGATGCAAGCGCCTTTAGCTCTTCTACATGCTCTACATGTTCTACATGGTTAATCATAAAACATCTCCATCGCGCTTAGTCGCTCAATGTGGTGTTGCTATGTTCTTACTTTGTTTAACCATGTAGAACAGGTAGAAACAGGTAGAGATTGTTGACCATTGGGGCAGACCCCATTAGTTCAACAACGCCCTCTCCATCGCATTCGTATCAACTGCAATCACGCCGCCGCGCGGCTCTCGCGGCATATCGGATCCGACGGCAGCGACCCAGTATCTCTGCCTCGTTCATCGGCACATGCTGACGCAAGCACTCGAATGCCGCCGAAATCAGATACGGCTTGCTCGCAGACGGCCGAGACAGTATGAACGACTCGACGCTCTGATCCATGCCTTCCAGAAACACTGTTTTCAGCTCTTCCGGCATCCTTGCCTCCTTTCAGGAAATTAACGATACGCTCAAACACAACCATGCTGTCTTCAGAGTGCCAGCGAGCCACAAACTTTTCGATTTCCACCCATCAATCTACACGTTCTACATGTTCCTCGGCCGCCGTAGCTTTAGCGAAGGAGGCTACACGGTTAAAACAAAACAAGCTCTCGCCGGATGGGGTATGCAGTGGAATACCTCATGCGATGAGTCGTTAGTGTTGTATCACCTATCATCGGATAGTGTGTATTATACCATTTTTGTTAACTCAGCGGTTACTAACTTGTCAGGAAGCTTTTCTACGTCGCCGGCCTCTCGATCCTTGAGTTCGGGGATAAAGTCCATCTTGAGGGCGTTCGCCAATTTCGCCGCAGTCCGAAACGAGAAGTTGACGTCCTGGCGGAGCACCTTTGTGATGTACGGCCGCGAGACATTCATCCGCTTGGCGAGCTCAGTCTGCGACGCCCAGCTGCTTCATCCGCCGGAGTATCCGACGAAGGAAGGCAGAACCGATATGGTCGAGTGTGGTCATTGGGATTTAACCATGTAGAACAGGTAGAACATGTAGGTTATTGATAAACAGTTCGTCTCTCGAATTTTCGAGAGCCAAAGTTTACCAATAAGCCGACAGGTTTATCCATGATCTTCAGGTAATTAATTATCTGTGCGTAATGTTCCGGCGCGAGAGCTGCCGTCGCCTTCAGTTCAACAACCAGGCAATCATTAATGTACAAGTCTACCAAATACTCGCCAACACAAAAGCCATCTTCATCATACACATTCAGAGGCTTTTGACGCTCCACCTTGTAACCAGCCTTTTTAAGTCGATGTTCAAGCGCCGTTTCATAGACCTTCTCAAGTAGACCTGTACCAAAGTATTCATGCACACCATACGCTATCTGCCCCACCTCGGATGCAAGCGCCTTTAGTTCTTCTACATGCTCTACATGTTCTACATGGTTAATCATAAAATATCTCCATCGCGCTTAATCGCTCACAAAGACCTGCACATCCTTGTTGTTCTCCTCCAACCAGGCTTTGAGAGCCCCTCCCACAACCCCACAACCAACTATTCCTACTTTAATCTTCTCACTCATACAATTCATCCTTCTCCTTAGATATTCTCAACCGTATTTATGTAGCTTCTCTTCACTCAATCCCGCCACACAATCCAACCTCACTTTTCTCCACCGCCGCTATCCAACGACCACCCCGCACACGCACATCCAACCCCCGCTCATATGTGGTAACCCTGTTCAAGAATATTCTTTATTGTGACCAACATGTCTTTCTTATCATAGACTGTAGCCGAGACAAACACAATAGGGCGCCGCTTATCTAGACTGTTATAGCCACCATCCCAACTAATTTTGAAGTTGCGCATTCTTTCCTCCTAAAAGCATACCAGTTTTGGACGACCACAATCATGCATCATCCTTGTCTCTTCGCGCATGTCCAACTCGATGAACTCGCGCCATAACGCACGGTCAAGCATAACTCGCAAAATTTTGCACATCCTTTTCATCGTTTCGCCACCGATAGCTTACAGATTCTTCGGCTCACTCGCACTTGGGACAACACACTTTCGACCAATCCATGCAAGATTCAAAAAGTCACAGTAATTTCTTGTCCCATCTGGGGCTTCAACATCAATTGGTTCCAATGCGTATACATGCGACATAAATCTTGGCTCATAGATTTTATCTCGAACTGAATCTTTTACAGATTGGAAGACTCGCTCAGCACTCATCCTTGGGTACCTAATTGGATCTGATATATATGACGGCACTTCTTCCTTGTTAGAATAAAATGGGCAAACAACTATATTGTATTGATCAACACTAAGATCATCGAAGATGCGTTTCCACCACCTACCATCTGTCTTACCAAAGGAATGGCCAAGAACAATTACCCAGTTTGAATTCGATAAGACATCTCTTGCCTCTAGCTCCGACCGTTTGCGCGTGTAACCAAGATATCGCTCCTTGATTAATCTACTCAATATCTCATCATTCGCAGTCGTTTCAACCCCTGTAATCTGTGTGGCATCATCTACACCAAACACAAGGTCTGCACTTCGTCCTACTGTATCAACCTTCCCATGGACATGAATTGGTGACAGGATGCGGGTATCGCGTTTTAGATTGCCAATTTCTGTTATTTCATTGATGGTCCCGTCAATCCCCCCTAGCAGCTTCTCTATGCAATCCGTATAGTTAAAGGTCACGATATTAATCACAACAGAACCATTCGTCACATCATTCTCCATCTCAGTGCGCACATCTTCAGAAAGTCCTTTCAACCAGCCGTACAAGAGTGCGTATACAAACTTTCCACCTATTTCCTTCTCGCTTCCCTTCGGAACCGAAAACTGCGCATTCTTCGTAGCAATCCATTCTGCCATCTCGCTTTGGAAAAGCCCATGACAAAATTGCACCAAATCCCTCCTTTGCTCTCCAAAGACAGAAAACGGCAATCCCCCAAACGCTTCTTCTGCATCATGCCAAAATTCATTCTTGTTCTCAACAATCTTACCTTCAAGCCACTCAGCAAATCGCTTCTCGTCACGATTCCACGATTTCTCGTTCGTTGTCAGCCAGTGTTTAATCCTCCCCGAAAGAAATTCCACGAAGTCGCTATACCGCGTGTTTAATCCGAGCCCAAGATCAAACCCATTCCCAATTATGTATGTAATGTTCATATCCTCGGCAACTCCACCATTTGAAAGAATGAATTTCTTGAAATGTTACAATAATCTCAGTTGAGGAGCGCAATCATTGTCGACATCTCCACTGCGATCATTCAGTTTGACACAACTCTTTATTCATTGTATCTGCAATCAGTATTAATAGTTTCTCTACTTGTTTTCTCAATTACGGGGTTACACAATTGTGAAAATAATCTCATGTAATATCCCGATCTTCAACATAATCGCTGACCTCGGTCCTCCCGGCCTTTTCTCTATTGTACTTCACATCTTCTACATATTCTTTATCCACAAACAGTTTCAAGGCCCCCTCCTTCGAATAGTGCCGCGATAGGAGTTTCCACTTGATGTTCACTATTTCCATTCCATCTGGAACACGAATAAAGAAATCATCTGTGTATGCACAATCTCCAGGAATCAGACTATCTCCATACATTGTAACACCAACTCCGTTTTCCAATGAGAGATTACGTATACCGTGATCAAACAATATTTCAGGTATCATCATTTTCTTTTCAACATTATTCCATGCAAATGAGACCTGTTCATTGTCAAAAGTATACATAATTTTGTAATCATCAATAGGAGTTCTTCCTTGATTGACAATCATAAACTTAAGCGGACAAAAGGCATGGTTAGTGTATACATGCCCTTTAACAACTTTGAACTGAGCTGCTACAGGAGGGTTATATCTCTCGACGAATGTAGCAATAGGCTGTAATTTAGGATTTGTCCCTACTACTGCTGCATGTTGCAACTCGTCCTCAAATACAGGCCTCAAATGGAGTGGCTCTGACAGCCGGGACTCCACATAATGAATACGGGAGTACTTTGGATGTATAGTCATTTCCTCACTTCCATCCGCAAACGCTATCACCACCGCATAGTCCTCAGCCACTATATCAAGATAGATATTCAGCACTGATTTATTGCGTTCAAGCATATCCACTATGTCCTGCCATGACTTAATGTCAATACTGAACAACCCCTGCTTGCGGTTCTCTTCATCCTTAATCCTTACGTACTCCTCTATCGCGGCATCTTTATCCGCTGTAGTGGCAAAGACCAATCGGCGCAAATCTGGCTTAAACGCTCTCGCATTCTCGATTTCGAAATCTATCTCGTCGCAGGTTAAGGCATTATTCCCTGGTTTACACTTACACTGCACACCGCTATATTCGCCTTCGCCATCACGGTGCCCACATATATCCACACCATCTTGAGACTGCCCATTACGGCCATTCTTCTTTATGTCCTCACTCTTCCACTCCGATCTCCACAACAAGAGACAAAGTGATTCAAAATCCTGCCAGTTAGCTGGCTTCCTAAGCGTCTGCGTTATTTTCATCATCTTGCCCATCTTTCCACAACTGAACTACATCCAACGTTTCATTGTCTGGCTTATTTTCATCCTCTATTCGGTCAATCTTAACAACGACAGGCATATCCGCCAATTGCCCCGCTAACACACATACACCCGTAGATAGCATCGGAAGGGATTCCACCGACACCTTGTCGAGATAGGATATGGTATTGTTAACCTGTTCAATATCATGCTGATTCACAAGTCGATGAATGAAATAGTTATGCAGTTGAGAAATAATCGTTGCCGATATATCCGATGGTCGTTGGCTGGCTATGGTCATAAAAACACCAAACTTGCGACCCTCCTTGATAATCTCCTCAAATACTTCCAGCCTGTAATCCTTCCATTCTTCGCTCTCCCTCGTGGATTGATACGACAGAATATTATGCGCTTCGTCAACAATGATGTTCAAATGCCCCTGGTTCCTTCCTAACTTCTTATGCTCGTTATAAAGCTTATTCGAAATAAGCAGAGGGATTCTTTTCTTCGTATCTAAATTCACATCGCTTAAATCTATTACAACTGCATTATTACCTGCCCACATATCAGCATTGGCTTCGAATCTAAACACCTTATCTATATCCTTTTCCGCGCTATTCAACTTGTGTATAGCCGGGGCAATGTGTTCATTAACTGCACGATTGTCCAGCACATCGTATATCAAGCGGAGGTACATGATGTCAATGAAATTCTTGAGTATGTTATCCTCGAATCGATATCTTGATACCTGATCGTATATCAGCAACCGTTCTATCTGGTTCGGAGTTGAATTAAAATATATACTTGCACCATTGTATGTCGTGTAATAACACTTGCTGACTGAATGAAAGCCAAAATCCACTTTCAACCCTCTGTCCACTCCCGTTTGCGCATCGCGGTTTCTAGGCAAGATAGCTTCAATATAGTTTATCAAAAGATCCCCCTTGATATTGTCAGACATAATGAGAACACGCTTGATAACCGCCTTCAGATAATTCTTAAAGCGACGCTCGTTTTGAGCTTGCTCATTATCTCTGTTAATCTGCTCATACAGATCAATGCACCGCTTGATGAACGGCCGCTGCGTCTTTTCCGTAGCGTTGGCGAAAATGCATAAAAGATTCAGGTCAAGCAAGTCATTTGCCTCCATCGGGATTCGGTCCCCACCCTCTTCTTTCCTTGTAGAAAGCTTATAGACCTTCTTATCCTTGACTATGGCCTTCGCTTTTGAATACTCCCCATTAAAATCAAAAAAAAGGAACCTGGAATTCGCCTTAAACCGAGGGCTTTCGGCATAATGCACAAATAACTGCCTATAAATTTTGGAAAGAGTATACGACTTACCACTGCCTGTATTCCCAAATATTCCTATGTGGCTAGAGAATAGCCGACCCACTCCTATCCTAATTGGCACAAGTGGATCGTTGGATAAGAACCCTATCTGTATAAACTCATCACCCTTGCCTCCAAACGAATGTATTTTGCCAAACTCATCTTCTGTCAGGAGGAAACATTCGTTATCAATTAGCGGCAATTCATTTACTCCTCTATGAAAATGCATCCCCTCCAAATAACCAATCAATTTCACTATAAGCGATCGGCCAATGTTCTTTGCCGCATCGCTGTAATCCAAACCTGATGATACCTTCTCCTCCACAATATTCTCGGTCTCAACTTTTCCGATAATGGGCATGAAGCCTTTCAGAATCTTGACATAGCTACCTACAGAAACATTCTTTACCAACGTCCCTTTATAAATCAAGTGTGATGAGTTCTTATTCTTATCCACACGTATTCTCACCGTGCGGCCATCCACGGAAGAAACCACCCCGACCTTGAATATAGAGTTGTATATTGCTATGTCAGAATTATTTATGTCAGAATTATTTACCATAGACAACTATGCCGTTCGAAATCAACCTAAACAAATCATTTACAGCCTTGAAATCAAAACGCGTAACGCCACTCACAAGATCCCTAATCTTACTGTCAGCACTTTCACTATTCAACGCCTTAAACGATGCTGGTGTCACTATGTCAATATTGTTGTTCGAACTTACTTCAGAAATCTTCAAATTCGATTTTATAGACTCGCCAGCGTTGTCATCATAAGCAAAAACGACAATATGCAATGTTGGATTCGTGTTGGCCGCGCGTCGCGTAATATCCGCTATGTGCTCATCCGCAAACGAAAAGCCAAGGACCATCAGCAGAGTATTCTCCTTTTCCAGATTGTTTGAATACTGTCGCATCAATTCATAGAAATGATGATCAATCACCGATTCTCTAAATTTCCGCTTTGTCGGATTAATCATAACAAGTTTGCCATACTGCTCTAAGAAAGGCGCAAACACATTCTTGTCAATCCCTCGTTTACTTTCTGCCTCCGATATCATCTCATCTAAAGTCTTTTCTCGCACTTTGCCTGCAGCATCCGTCGTAGTAGTGCTTACAAAGTTATTAGCCGCTATGCCTGCAAGAGCATCTTTCACCGCCTTTACAGCAGGCAGACCAATGTCATTTTTTATTATATCACTCTCGTTTCTCCAGTTTATTGAACCATGTATTTTTATGAGATTGAACACAGGAATATCGGATACATTTTGGAAGTGCAAGCTAGTTTTGCTAAAAATTTTCTGGAAATTACCTTCATCATACACTTGCTCAATGCTTCCTTGAAATCCATCATTCAACTCTATCCAATGCCCTAATGCCGCTCGCTCTATCATCATATCCACATTTGTAGTGAACAAGTTTACCTGTTTCCCCACCAATCGGCTGTTTCGTTTGTTGATTAGGTCATTCCATGACGACAAGAATCTTCTGTATTCCTCTATCGTCGCTTCGTATTCAGACCCCGAAGGATTAGAATTGGGAAACATGACTGACTCAAAATACTGTTTCAGAATAGAAGCTTTTACAATGATGTATTCTAACTTTTCTCCATGCATTTGCAGTTTCTCGTTCAGCGCTGTCAACCACTTCTCAATATTGCCGAGTACTGCAAGGTATGGTCGCGACAACCCAGAGCCATACAAAAAATTGATGTTGGCAGATTGAATATAATATTTCAGTGTTTCTATTCTCATAACTAGATTCTATTCATATGGATTACAAAAGACATTTTCATTTCATCATCTAACCAACATCGCTCCTTTCAGATGCTTCACTGCTTTTACCAATAATTCTCTGGTGAACATCTGTTCCTTTCGTCTACTCCATTTCTGCATCTCTTTTTCAAGCACATTAATTACATCCTCCTCTTTCTCCTGCCGCCAGCGCGCAAGGGCATCAACATGTTCCAGCAGATAGTCAACAGACGACAACAACTCCAAAGAATAATTACTGTAATATCCTCGCAAAAATGCCTTCGTCTTTTGGCAAATTTCTCCATACCGCGTTTCTCCACTCTCCTTCAAAAACTTCTGTGCCACGCTTTCAGCATCATCAACTAACCAAATATAGTCGAATGGCTTGCTCGCCATTCCTCCCATGCCCTTGATATAGCTACCGTTCATTCGATAAAGCACATGGGCAATCTTTCCGCCTGAATACGGCCCGTAGTAGTATGGTTTAAAATCTATTTTGAACAAATCCTTTCCTCCAAATCGCTGCATGAAGTATATCAATTTCTCAGCCGCAAAGACAGAAGCGAACTCGCCGTTTGCTATCATGTCGCCAAACATCGTCAGCAACATAGCCCGAGCCGGAGTAAGTTTGCATCTCTCGCTCTTCATCCGTTCAATAATCATATTTGTCGGTTCATACAAGTAGATATCGCAATCTAAACCAATCAGCGCCTCCTCTATCATCATTTTCACACGCGCCCAGTCTAGTCCACCATTGCTAGAACCAAGAGGTGGTATGGCTATAGACTTGATGTGCCTTTGGGCGATCTCCTTTTTTAGAGCCGACAATCCACTTTCGATATACGAATACTCTGACGGCATCTTCCAATGAGCTTTAGTTGGGAAGTTCATGATAATCTTATGCCCTGAAATCAGATTATCATCTTCCGTCACCAATATCTCGCCGACATGAAAATTATTGTTCTTGCAGGCTTCCCGATAGACACGATAGTTCTCCGGGAATGTCTCGCGAAACTGTAAGGCTATGCCCTTGCCCATTACACCGACTGTATTGACGGTATTTACCAGCGCCTCTGCCGCACTCTCAAGAAGATTACCTTTGACATAATGTATCATGATTCCACCTCCTTAGAAATAAAAGCCACGTTTAATAACAATCTGTTCCTGTGGGATGCCCATATCCATCAAATCCTGTTGAGCTTTATCGTTAAAAACAGCATATCCACTTACAAATTTCACTGGCAAGTCGTTCTTCACCAACAGTTCAGCCTCTTTGCGACGCTTCAAATCTTTATCTGCTTCACTATTCCAGAATTTTGAAAAGACATCTTCGTACTTGATAATATTATCTATATGTTGCAACTTGTCCTTACCATAATACCGGGTAAGATTACTTATGGCATGTCCATCTGTAAAGACGCAATCAATGTCCGAATTTATTAAATCTTCCAATTTTATGACGCAATACACTATCTTCTCTGGTTCTATCTTCGACACCCCGTTATAACCATTTTGTATCACATACAGCATAGGCGAGCGCGGACCAAAATAGAATGGAATATATTCGCTTAACCTGTAGCCTTGCGAAGTCTCTTCTTCTCGAATTTTTATTATCTGCCGATCGCCGATAGACACGAAATTTGGATTCCGTAATGGCGAATTAGCCCTCACAATCCCATATTGAGCAACATGCTGAATATTGTCAATATGCGTTATTCTGAATGCGTACAGTATTTTCCCCGCCATGTCAGCAGACCTCCTCTCTCAAGATATTAGCTTCACATAGATCAAAACCATCGCAACTTCATCTTAACCTTCACCTCGTTCTCTCTTCACCTTCTCTTCCCCTCTCTCTCACCCCTTCAACACCCTCTTCTTGATCTCCTTCGCTGGATTTCCGGTGGCGACAGCCCTAACCTCACTACCATTCATCTCAATGCCATTCTACACGATCTACACGTTCTACACGGCTCCCTACCCTCTCTTCTTTCCGGAGACTACAGGGTCAGACATGATTGCCACAGTAAATTACCACAGTAGTTTTCGCCTCCAATGGTGCCAGTCCCCATAACGACATAGCTTTGCCTCGGCAGCACTACTGACACAGCCTCGGTCTTCAATTCCATTAGCACCTTCTCGACAAATTGACCTGAAAACAACAGGGTCAGACTTGATTGCCACAGTAAATTACCACAGTAGTTTTTCCTCCCATGGTGCCCCATCGACGCATTCGCAGCGCACATTGCCATTCACAACCGGACGCTTCTCTAGCACAAGCACCTTGCACCCGGCTTCCGCCAGCCGCCTCGCAACCGTGCATCCCCATATCCCAGCACCCGCAACTATAGCGTCAATCGTCATTTACACTTTCTCCTTCCAACAACCCAATCCCCAATCAGCAACATCAATCAATAACACCCCTTCCATTCTCGTCAGCCCGTATGTGGCAACAATATTCAACGGCATTCGACGATTAGAGTTCATTGTCTCAGAAGGAATCCATCACTTATGTTTCATAAATTTGAGGCAACCATCATATAGATGTTAATGACTAATCGCTAAATAACTCTTTCATTAATATATCTTTTATAGTTGGCACATTCTCATGCTCCTCAGCCATTATTGTTCTAACAATCCAGGATCCCGCGTTTACCTTTTGTGGATCTTTTGACTTATTGCAACTCTTGCAAAAAAGAGCGATCCACGCATCAGTTGTCTTATCCTCCTCACCTTCCAATCGTATATGCGCACCCACTCGATTTGAACTATCAAGTTTGCAGCAGCAACTAGCACATTTCTGATTCATAAAGTTTTCTTCAGTATAGTGCTTCCAATACTCATCCCAGTCTTTTATCCCACTTATATCGGGTTTTTCTTCAGATGTATCGTCTATGTTATATGCAACTACTGTTTTTGACACCTTCTTGATAAGACCCATTTTAATTCTATCGCTAATCCTTTTCTTCCTCTCTCGCTCGCGCTTCATTTCTTCAGTTTCATATCTCATAATCATATCCTCCTGATATACTTTCGATCTGTATGGGGGCCTGGAGTGTCAGTCATGATTGCCACTGTAAATTACCACAGTAGTTTTTCCTCCCACGGTGCCCCATCGACGCATTCGCAGCGCACATTGCCATCTACAACCGGCCGCTTCTCTAGCACCAGCACCTTGCGCCCGCTTCCGCCAGCCGCCTCGCGACCGTGCATCCCCATATCCCCGCACCTGCAACTATCGCGTCAATTGTCATTTACACTTTCTCCTTTCTCCTACCCAATCCCCAATCAGCACCATCAATCAAAATCAATCCTTTCATTCGACACCACCCCATCATCCATTACCCAGCGATTACAAGATTTTCCTCAAACCGGTGCTGGTGCGAGTCGCTATTTAGAATCGGCAACAACTATTATGCTTTTCGACGATGCGACAAGGTCAGGGCTCTTAATGGTGTGAGATGCGACATCCATCAACCTTAACACAACCCTCACAAAACACACCGCCGCGCACACTCCCGCGCAAAACGCTTTCTTCAGTTCGCCCAACTTCAATGCCTTCTGCAAGAAAATCAGTGGAAATCTCCTCTGCCGAAAGACAAGGGCCTCCACGAACATCTACATGCTGAACTATTTGCGGAGCTAAGCGCAATGCAATCCGATCGCTCGACAATTCCCATCCCGCGCCAGACAATCTGCGAATTGCATCTGATACCTTATCATTATCAATATCTGCTTTGACGCAAAGGCGCGTTTCCCTTTCATAAGCCCATCCGCTGTACTTCATTAGCCGTCGCAAAAGCCCCCTCCGCACACTCTCCAATGCACACCTATCAATGCGAATGGAATTACTATTCCAACGTACAGCAACAGAAGCAGTATCCCTACGTGACTTTTCTTTTACATAATCTACATAAAGTATGTCTGACAACTGTGGTTCCTCATTCAATATAACAGCAGAGGAACTATCACCAAGTATGCGATATTCGGGCTTGCCGAGATTCTTTCGTACTGCGACGGGACAAATATTGCCATGATATTGCCGTGCCAGCTCCTTTATCTCCGAATGGTGGAACCTAATTCTAACTGCCTCACTTAATGGCCTAGAATATATACCCCACATTGCAACGCTTTCAATAGCCCCAAACGATAAACTGACAACATATAAACCATCTTCCTGAGGTTCTCTGGTATCATTCAAGATCCTCGAAGACGACAAGAGAAGAAACCGATCCTTTAGAATCTTTTTCGCCGCATCCAATCGAGTGTAGTGATATAGCCCACCGCTATGTATGGGAGGTTGTGCAATGAAAAAATTATTCAAGGCACCCACCACATCGGCAGAATCCCTAATACTCTTGAACCGTTCTGAACTTAAACCCGATGCTCGCACTGTTCTTCTCTTTTAAATTTCTTAGGTTTCAAATGGCCTCATAGGATCCTTTCCGGAAACAACAGGGTCAGACTTGATTGCCACAGTAAATTACCACAGTAGTTCTGCAATTCCATCGCAAACCAACCAGCCACAAACCTTTCGACTTCTACCTTTCATAAATCATTCTACACGTTCTACATGTTCTACACGGCTAAAAGAAGTTGGAGTTATGAGTTGGAGAGGGGTGCGGCAGTCTGCCCGCGAAGTTCGGCGAGGATGTTCTCGACAATGTAGCCGTCGCTCATGAGCTGAAGTCCGTACTTGGGATCTGATAGTTGCCGCGCCGTCTGCGTCGAGTAATACACATCGAGCGCGCGCTCTGCATCGATGGACAAGGCTGCCGCCAATGCCATTACGATTCGGCTTTCCTTGCGCCACAATACGTTATCTCTCATGGCAATGCTCCATCACAACACATCAAAACCATGATAAAGCCTGATCATTTCGCAGCCTCCCAATTTAGGAGCGTCTCAACGGTATCTTCCGCAACCCAGTCTATTCCCTGGGTATGAAGAGCGTCATAATGGGATAAAAGTCTATTGTGGATCAGGTTCTGAGCTTTCAGCCTTCGATACATCTCCCACGAAGGAATTTTCATTCTCTTCGCGGCGTTCTCAATCGCCATTACAGCAAAGTGGATATGCCTATATGCTCTTGTTTTCAAAGGGTCGGCCCTTCTGCATGTGTTTTACTGTATCTGTCGCTGCAATCACGCCGCGAACCTGACGTCCACAAACTCTTAGATTTCCACTCTTCATCTACACGTTCTACATGTTCTACACGGTTAAAACAAAAGATTCTTCGGCGCATCTGCGGGGTATGCAGCGGTTACTAACTGGCCTGGAAGCTTTTCTGCGTCGCCGGCCTCTCGATCCCTGAGATCTGGGATGAAGTCCATCTTGAGGGCGTTTGCCAATTTCGCCGCGGTGCGGAAGGAGAAATTGACGTCCTGGCGTAGCACCTTTGTGATGTACGGCCGCGAGACGTGCATCCGCTTGGCAAGCTCGGTCTGGTTGACGCCCAGCTGCTTCATGCGGAGTAATATCCGGCGCAAGAACGCCGAGCCGATATGGTCAATTGATTTCAAGGTTTAAAGACCCTTCCACATTCAACCGTCTATGAGCGTGATGATCTTCTTGAACGGCATGAGCCGCGAATCAACTTCCTGCGCACGATGGAACTTGAGCAAGTCCTGCGCGACGGACTGCATCGCGGGGAACGCGGCGCGGGTGAGCTGGTTCGCATAGATGCAGATATTGACGCCGTGCGCGGCAAGTTCGCCCTCCGTGACCGAGTTGAACGAAGTCGGGACGACGACAATCGGCGTAGTGGGATCGGTCGCCCTGAACTTGTCGCAGAACTCCAGTATCTCGGCGGGGTCCTTCTTGCGCGAATGGATCATGATGCCGTCCGCACCCGCCTTTACGTATGCATGGCACCGGGTTAGCGCATCGTCCATCCCCTGCTCAAGGATCAGCGATTCGCAGCGGGCGATGATCATGAACTCCTCCGTCCGAAGCGCATCCTTGCCGGCTGCGATCTTCGCGCAGAAGTTCTCTATCGTATCCTGCGTCTGCTTGACCTCGGTCCCGAAAAGCGAGTTCTTCTTGAGCCCGCACTTGTCCTCGATGATGACGGCCGAAACGCCAATGCGCTCCAGCGTGCGGACGTTGTAGACAAAATGCTCGGTCAGCCCGCCCGTGTCCCCGTCGAGGATTATGGGCTTTGTCGTCACCTCCATGATGTCGTCGATCGTGCGGAGCCGCGACGACATATCGACAAGCTCGATGTCCGGCTTGCCCTTCGCAGTCGAATCGCAGAGCGAAGAGACCCACATTGCGTCGAACTGGTCGAGGCGTCCGTCGTCCTGGCGCACGACCGTCTTTTCGGCGATAAGCCCCGTCAGCCCCGAATGCGCCTCTATCGTCTTGACAATGGGGCAAAGCTTGATGAGCTGCCGCAGGCGCTTGCGGCGGAACTCCGGCATCGCAAGGCGCTCGCGCTCGATCTCGTCGATCTTCCGAACCTCGGGGTCGAACGTATAGGGGACGTCGACTATCCGGCCGCCGTATTCGGCAAGGCACTTCTCGACATTCTGGCGGATGGCGTATTCGGGTGCATCCGGGCTGCACCAGTTGTCGCCGTGGATGACGTAGTCGGGGCGCTCCTCCGCGATCACCTCGTCGTAGAACATGTCCTTCTGGACAATGACATTCGCGACGCCGTCAATGGACCGGGCGGCGGCGATCCGCTCGTCGAGCGAGCAGGACGGGAAGCGGTTGTAGCGGATCATCGCCTCGTCGGAGAGGACGCCGACAGTCACTTCGCCAAGCTTGCGGGCCTCGTTTACAATGTTACGGTGCCCCTTGTGGATCACCGCCGTGCAGAAGCAAGTATATACCTTTTTAGCCATTGTACCTGACCTCGATCTTGAATTCGTCCAAAGCCGCCTTGAACACCTTGAAGAAGTCAACTATGTCCGGCGCATCTATCTGCCCCAGCGCACAGAGGCGGAACGTCTTGGCGGAGCCGACCTTGCCGGGATAGATCGTGAAGCCGCGCTCATAGCAGTAGTCGTGCACCTTCTCGAACGACCAGTTGGGGTCGTCGGGATAGCAGACGGAAACGACAAGCCCGCTCTGGTATTCACGCTTGATGAGATTCCTGAAGCCAAGGTCGGCGAGGCCTTTGTGGATGGCCTCGAATACGCGCGTATGCCGCGCCCATTTAGCCGCCTCCCCCTCGGCGAAATACTCCTTCAGCGCCTGGATCGTTGCATAGACCGTCTGGACTGGCGGCGTAAAGTGCATCTCGCCTGTCTTCTCGAAGTAGTCGTATTGCAGGAATAGGTTGCAGTAGTAGGAACGTTTCGGGAACGCGGCGGATGCGCGTATCAGGTCCTCGCGCCCGACAACGAATGAAAGGCCCGTCATCGACTGCAGCCCCTTCTGCGCGCTCGCCATCAGGAAGTCCACATTGTCCTCGACGATGTCTATCGGGCGCATCGCGTAGGTGGAAGTCGTGTCAACGATGAAAGTGCAGCCGTGGCGATGCGCCGCCGCGCCGATCTCGCGAATTGGATTGAGGACGCCCGACCCCGTCTCGTGGTGCGTCGTATATACGACTGCGACATCTGGATTGTCCGCAAGCGCCTTTTCGACGGCACCGGCATCCACCGGTTGTTCAATTGGCAGCTTGAGGTTGAGGTGCGGCAGTCCATACGCCTCGCATATTTCAACGGCACGCGACGAATAGGCCCCGTTGTTCGCGACAAGTATCTTCTTGCCTGGCGGCAGGAGGGAGTTGAGGCACACGTCCATGTTCAGCGTCCCCGAGCCGCAGAAAAGGACGCTCGTATATCGCTCGTCGCCGTGGACTATTCGCACAAGGTCGCGGCGAAGCCCCTTCATGAGCCCGGCAAAGTCTTTCTCGCGGGGGCAGATGTCTGGGACAACCTGCGCCAGCTTCACCGTGTCGGTGGTCGTGGCGGGACCGGGATTGAGCAGTATGTTTCTCTTGATTGTCATTTCAGCTTCGCCTCCAGCGTTTTCAAATCCTCCACCGTGTCGCATTCGACAATCTCGTCGGGCGCGACTTCATGCACGACTAGATCAAGGTCTCCATGCTTCACGAGTCGATCAACAACCTCGTCCCAGAAAAGCTGCGCATTCTCCGGCTTCTTGACATCTTCGAGGACCGCGGCAGCTATCTTTCCGGCGTCCGCCGCCTTGAAGTAGCTGACGCCGACCATGTTGAAACAGTCATCGCCGCATTTCCCGACACGCGTGATGCGGCCAGTTGAATCGACGTCGAACACCCAGTCGTCGGAATGCCCCCTAACCATCTTGCCGAAATATCCAGAGCGCGGCAGCTCGCGGCAAAGAACGGCATCGTTCGCGATGAAAAGGTCCGCCTCGCAGATGAAGCAGTCTGCATTCATCATCCTGTCGGCTACGACGGCGACGGAATTGATGTTGTTCTTCGTTGCGTATTCGGGGTTGTGGACGAGTCTGACCTTGCCGTTTCCGGCAGCCATCGCCTCGAACTGCTCCGCTTTGTAGCCGGTGACGACGTAAATCTCGCCTACGCCCCGCTTCTCAAGCGCGGCAACAACAGTCTCTATCAGCGGAACGCCATTCACCTTCACAAGCGGCTTCGCCGTCGTGTCGGTAAGCGGCCTCATGCGGCTACCTAGCCCAGCCGCCATCAATATGGCAATTTCCTTCATTTTCACTCTCTACACGTTCTACATGTTCTACACGGCTACCCATTAACACCTAATGTCTTCATGTAGAGCGCCTTGTTTACCTGCGGTGGCTCCTTGGGGCGGCCAAGGTCCTTGCGTGCGCCCTTCGCGACCTTGATTTCGACGAATCGTGGTTTGTTTGAACCATGAAGAACATGTAGAGCATGTAGAGTGTCTGCACCAGACGCAACGTCGTATCCGCAAGATGCCGCAATTGCGGAAAGATCGATTGAACCGCCGACCGTGGGCTGGCCGCCGACGGAGTCATGCGCCGCATTGTTGAAGACAATGTGCGTAAGGTTGGCGCATCCAGACTGTCCCGCAATCGCCATGTTGCCCATCTGCATTATGCTCGCGCCGTCGCCATCGAGGCAGAATACCTTGCGATTAGGCTGAGCCATGGCGATTCCGAGCGCGATCATTATCGCGTGCCCCATCGAGCCGACAGTAAGGAAGTCGCGCGAGTGATCTTGTCCAAGGCGTTCGCGCGTCTCGTAGACTTCGCGCGAAATCATGCCAGTGGTCGAAACGACAACTGCATCTTCCGGCAAGGACTTCAATATCGCTTCTATTGCCTGTTCGCGTGGAAGCGACGCAATGTCGGGCTTCTTGCCCTGGAGCTTGTATTCGGCAAAGAGGCCTTTGCGGACGATGAGCGCGACAGGGCGAGATTCCGACTTGGCCCGCTCGACCATCTTCCAAGTCAATTCAAGCGCGGCGGATTCGTCATCGGGCAAGATCTCGGTCGGGATGCCAAGCGTCTCGAAGAGCGAGACCGTGACCTTCCCTTGCTTCACGTGCTGCGGCTCGTCCTTCACGCCAGGTTCGCCGCGCCAGCCGACGAGCAGGACCATCGGAATCGAATACACATCGGGGTCTGCAAGACTCGCAAGCGGATTCACCGCGTTGCCCTGCCCCGAGTTCTGCATATAGACAAGCGCGGGCTTCCCCGTCGCCAGGTAACGCCCCGCCGCCAATCCGACAGCCCCGCCCTCGTTCGCGGCAATCACGTGGTCTTCGCCGCACGTATCCGTCACATACGCGCAGAAGCTCTTTAGCAAAGAATCCGGCACGCCGGCGAAGAAGTCAACTCCCGCCGACTTCATCGCCTCAACAAATCTCTCAACCGCAATCATGGTTTCTATTTTGCTATACTAGTTCAAGGCAGATATGCGTTTCGACCGTCTGACCGGGTTCGATATGGCGCAGAAGCCCCTTCTTCGCCATGCTGTTGTAGTCCTCGGCATAGCAGTTCGCAGGCTCAAGCCCCATCACATAGTCGCCATGGCCAGGCATCCGCCACTGGACGAGATACGGCAGCTCGGCCTTGCGGAATGAAAGCGCGACATCCGCGCCGAAGGCGGGGTTGGCAATCCGCATGGTGCAGAAGCCATTTCCATCGGCAGGAAGGTCATGGTAGATCACCTGCTCGGCGAAGTCCGCAGTCGGCGGCAGGAAGCGGTCCCATTCAGGAACACCCTTTGCAGCCTCGGCGTCACGTGGCGTCACCGCATGTTCCGGCGCAACGAGCCGCGTCTCTTCGCTGATGAGCGGCCAGCCGAAGTTCATGTGGTAGAGCTGCATGAGAGGCATCATAGAGGCGCCAAGGTTCTCCGTGCGGTCCACGACCTCAACGCCCGGCCACCCCAGGCGCGTCCTAATCGTCCGCGAAGTCGCAAGGTTCTCTCCAAACACCCGCGAGAGCGCGATGCGCCCAGTAATCTCAAGCACATACTCGCCCGCCTCATTCCAGAACGCGCGCGTGTTCACCTCCTCGGCGGGAGTATGGTCCATGCGCCCGTGCAGGCCCTGCTCGCCTTCCGGCGTGGTGCAGGGGCCGCCGACGTTGAGCCAGCCGCAGGTAGTCATGAGCCCGCCGCCCCACGTGCGGAGCCATTCGATTCCGGTCGCGTCGTAGAAGGCCGGAGCGACAGGACCGTTTCGCGTAGTCCAGGTGAGCGGCCGACCGTTGTAACGTGCAGGACCAATGTCGAGGCCACGGTCGGGATAGACAGTAAAGTCGAAGCCGCTGGCGTTGACGACTTCAAACGCCCGCATGCCGCGTCCCTTGCCGTCCTCAAGCGCATAACGCTTGACGGCGGCGAGCTGATCCATCCGGCCGACACGGCTTATGACGTTTTCCCGAGAGAAATCCATGTTTAACCCTCCTATATGTGTATAAGCTCTCTATAAGCTCTCGCGCGGCCCCTTGCGGGCCCTTCGGGCACACTTCGTGCGGCTTCCCTCCGAAGCGAAGCTTCTTCGGCGCATCCGTACAGGGGCTCGAGCATACGCTCTCGCCCCTTGGGGTATGCAGCCGAATACCTCATGCGATGAGTCGTTAGTGTTGTATCACCTATCATCGGATAAGGTGTATTATACCATTTTTGTTAACCCCGTGGTTACAAACTTGGCCAAAAATAATCTTCCTCGTCAAAAGCGCGTAGGCGAGTGGCTCGTTCGTTTCGGCGGTTGCGCTCGTGGCGCAGGTAACTATGCCGCGCCACTTGTCTAGGTGATTAGTACAAAAAACCAAATAGCCACAGCGGTATCTTGTTGCCACGGCCGACAGAAACCCCGTCATTTACGACAAAGCTATCTGGCACCTCGGCAATCTGGTCGAAGCCCTTGCCTCTGCCTCCTACCTCGAAGGTCCATTTCCCATCGACGACAAAATCACCTATTCCCGTGTATGTGACGATGTGATCTTTCTTCGTCTGGTTGAAGAAGAATGTCTCCCTTGCAACGCCAGAATCCACTCGCGGTACGAGAGCATGCATTAGGTTGGTGTTGCTTACATATATCTTCTCGGGCTTGAATTTTTTGGGGAGAGACCCCGCCGTCGCTTCATTTTTCGCAGCATATTCCGCATTTTCTACAACTTATCGCATTTCAAGCCTCTTTGCGATGGCGTAAGCCATGCCGCGAGACATGGGCCGCCCGCTTTTGGCGCGACATCTAGCGAAGGCGCGGGGGTGGGTGAGAGTTAGCGAAGGTGAGGGAGATGCACCCGCGCCGAAGGCGTCGGGTTGGCTGAGCGCGAAGCGCGAACTGCGCAGCAGCCGCAAGGGCCTGCGTGGCGCGAGTGAGGCAGTTGCGAAATTGATA